>Ga0099824_1000089_pt1 | contig 68482 bp, 37 predicted proteins | sample SiratrowhiteBW_FD_76837 | JGI IMG/M metagenome (GOLD analysis project Ga0099824, IMG submission 76837) | Root nodule microbial communities of legume samples collected from California, USA - Siratro white BW | ecosystem: Host-associated > Plants > Roots > Nodule | place: USA: California... | reverse complement strand
TATATATATATATATATATATATATATTATGTATGAAGTCGTGTAACAAAAGATATTCAATATTAAAGAATATTTATATTTATGTTTTTCAAAGATAGGTATTAAGCAAATTTTATCATAAAATAACACATTTTTTATATAAATATGTTTATTTTAAATATATGTATTTCATGTTTAGAATCTTAGAATCATGATAAATTTAAGATATTTAAAATTTATAATTTGTGGCATATTTTATTTTATATTTTATTATTTTATTAAATAATACTCGTATATGTTCCATTTTAAAAAAACAATATAAAACTTAATAATCATTTTAAAAATATAAGAGTCATTACAAAACTTAAACTTAACAACGTGGTTGTGTACCAAACGTCAAAGACATAATTCTATTGTCGACCATATCATTTTAGAACATGGACAAGTAGCAAGATACAAAAATTTTTTTAGAAACACTTACAATGTGTTTAGATTTCGTCAATGTAATATTTAGGAGAAAAGATCTACAAAAGCCACTCTTATTTGTTTCCAACTATTTACATGGATACAAAAGAGTTGATTTATGAGAAAATTTCCTCATGCATCTTCCTTGAAGTCAAAAAATTTGTCATGAAAACCACATAAATGAAAATATAATTATTCATTTAACTTTACTTGTAAGTTACTTGTGTTATCTTAAGAGGTTGAAGAATGTACTATGACGTTATATTTATAAAGATAAGAAGAAAAATTTTAAATTTTATAATAATTTATTATTATTTTTGTTATGTATAATTGTTAGTGATAATTTTTTTTATTATAGTAGAGTTTAATAAGTGACATTTGAAAATATTATATTGTATATGTATAACAGTGACAAAAAAATATTAATAATAATTAACTTATTGTTACTGTGTCATGTTTATAATTTTTAGTAATAAATATTTGTATTACTAACATTAATTTTTCTTGTATATGAGTCTTATCTTAGTTGACTATTTTTATGTGATTTGTTGTGCGTTATCAATAAACTACCCTCGTCCTATTATTAATACAAAAGAGTTATACACTTCGTACGTAGATTTTTATAAAGTATCACGTTAATATTAATATGGTAATTTTGTTATAGGTGAACTCCATAAAAAACAACACTTCATTTTCAAATGATCCAAAACACTATATACTAAAGGATACATTTAATCTAAATTTGGCTTTACTTATATATGTAAGTCGTAAAATTAAATAAAAAAAATTAAAATTAAATTGTCTAACATCACCCATATGACAGCATATGACATCATACAGACAAAAATCACAAAATTTATAGCAATATTATCCTACCTTTACTTTGGTATTTTTAATTATTATTGCAACATGCCATCAAATCTATAATTTGATATTTGACCTTTTGATAATCTAAATAAAAGATAAGGTGTGTGTCGTTCTTCACATCGTATCCTATCATTAGAAAGACTTCTTTAAGTTTTACTACATAGTCTTATTAGAATGAAAACTAACTTAGTCTTACGACCTTCCTAGATTATCTTTCTTTTAAAAAATTCTTATAAACAAAAAAAATTCTTTCTTAAACCTCAGGTGTGTGACGTTTTTTTTTTTCTTGTGTTTTTTGATTAATTATGAATCTGATTATAGAAATTATTGAAGTAATTATATGTAGTTGTTTAATTCCCGTTTGAATTAAAAGAGATATTGATGAAAGAATTGAAATGGTTGTGAACACTTGTTTGAACGAGAATTATCAAATTATTTTTCTTAAAAAAACCCAAAACTAAACACTGGATTTCGATATTAAAAGGTAAAAAAAATAATAATTGTATTTTATGTATAAAATAACATCCCAAATAAACATTGGGGTGAAAATAATACAGTGAGCCCGTGGCTATTTGTCTGAGAAAAGGCCTTGTCAAACGGCGTCGTTTCCGGAAACCTGCAAAACGCTGAACATTCTCTTAACGGTAATACCAGAAACACAATTTCAGAAGCGCGCGGAGAGAGAAAGAAGAGTGAGAAAGACAATGGCGAGCAAAAATGGAGAGAGGGAAGGAAGAAGAAAGCGAATTGCAGACAGAGGTTCGGATCGCATGGCCCTAATAACGGGTCGAATCAACGCGCTTCCTCCCACGCCACCCTCTCACGCGCCCTCCCCAACGCATCGCAACATTCCTCGCCACGCGCTGTCCATGTCCGGCGCCGCCGGTTTCGATTCCCGCTCAGAAGAACATGATGTCCCCGCTCGCCACCAGCGTCCGCAATCATTGTCTGCATTCGACGATTACAACGAAAATCTCACTGGTTCGTCTTGCTACCCTACCCCATCTTTCTCTTCTTCTCCTTTTAATCGGGTTGCTTCATTGGGCACTGTTAATTTTATAAAGAGTGTCGTAATTTTTTTGAAAATTTTCGCTTTATGCAAGGTGTTCGATAAAAATGTAATTTTTATTTCCATTTTCTTCACTATTATGCTTGATTGGAGGTTGCGCAACATTCCTAGGAGATTCCATTGTTTATTGTTATTTAAATTTAATTAGGATGCATAGACAATGCATTTTCGTTTATATATATGTTCTAATATGTAAGAACGTTTTTAATTTTGTAATAATTACTTTAAAAATAATATGTAAGAGAATTTCTAATTGAGTTCGTGTTCAGTTTATGTTTATTACAAAATCCTGTAAAAGTTACTACAAAAGCAATTTCAGTTTATCTGGGAATTCAATTATTATAGTATTTATCGTGTTTCTATATACACTATGATTGAGAGTGTAAGAACTTTTATTTTCATATTAACAGTGTATAAAAATTAAATTATTGTTTTTAATGATCTATAAGAATTCTGTACTGCACAGTAATATGTTGCATTGCTAGTTCATAGTTCATACTATGGCCAACAACAATTAAACATGGAGTTATGATTGATGCTAAATATACTCTGTCAGAAATAAATGGAAAAAGGAACAATAGTAAAGAGCAACAGAATGGAAGAAGAAAAAATTTGAATAAATGTACAACTTGAAATGAGAAAAATGAAGGTCTTCACTCCTTGGTCATCAAGAGGGTATTACCTCGTCAAATGTAAATCTACGGTTATGGAATAGTAAAACATGTTGGAGAATCTATTTTGACAATGATAATAACAGAAACCTTCCTCGTGAAGTGGTTTTAAGTTTAAGCAGTGTCTTCAAGGAATCCAACACAGTAACTTTTGAGTTGCAATATTGTTTGTGGTAATTTTAGCATAACCAATTCACCTGACAAAGAAAATACATATTTTTCCGCTGATATTGCTCTGTTACATAAATTATCTTTGTTAACACTGCCATTGTCTAGCAGTTATTTTGTAAAAATTTATGCTGGAATCAATACTCTGCTTATTTAGTTTTATTTGTTGGGATTTTCAGGTGGTGCTGAAGATAAACGTAGTGCTTTTTCTGCATCAAGGCTAAGACATCAGGGAGGATTTAGGTATTCACACTTGGAAAATTTCGAGTTCAAAGCTGAAAAGGAACCTCCCAAACAGGACTCTGATCCTACTACAGAAGCAAACAGCCAATTTTCAGATGATGGTGCCAAAATGGAACCATCTCCTGTGCCCTCAAAACCTAAAACTTCAGTACAAAACACACAAGTAAAGCAACCCCCCAGGCGCAAGACTACATTTTTCTCTTCAAGAGAACTGAATCACTGCATTTTAGCTTCTGAGTCCACACGTGCCCTCAGTTCTCTGATAATAGCATTGGTGGTAGTTTTGTATTACTTGATTTCAAAGAGTGTTTTAGCCTCAAGGCCTCTTTACATCCTTCTGTTAACTGATGTTACAATTGTGTTTGCTCGCCTGTGCGGTGGAAAGACAATTGCTGTGGAAGAAAATGAGGGAGAAAAAGGCAAAGCTCCCGGAGATGGACATAGTTGGGGAGATGCTGTGAAGCTTTTGGAGAGGGGTTTGGTGGCTTATCAGGCCCTCAGAGGTGCTTTCATAGATTGCAGTATTTATCTAGTGGTTGTTGTGTGTGGCACCTCTTTGATGTAGCTCAAAATGCTTCAGTTTGAGTTTGAGTTTCCAAATAATTTTGTTGTAAATTCTTATTTGATTTTGTACCTTTGAGGACTATCATTTAATTTGAATTCATAGCCGAGTTACGCATATTATCTTTCTGTCAAATCTACTGCTGAACCCTTTATATATTTTCTGCAGTCTAATAACTACTATCTTAGCATATTATATACATTTTATGAATGTTTCAGCAGAACCAAAGACTTATCTAATTTGAAGCTCGAATGATGCAGCCACACAGTATAAAGTTTGAGCACTTACAATGGTGTTTTGGAACCTGCACACTGCATGCGCATATGTTATATCAGAACAGAAAACAGTTAACTCAGATGACAGCTTTTATGAGTAAAAATAATAAATACTGTGTAAAGTTAGTTTCTTCCAACTACAAACCGTAATATATAATTAATTTACTGATTAAATTATATTAAGAATGGTTTTTTATTAGTTGAAAGAGAAAAAAAAAAAATGTTGGCATTGCATACCCTACTAAACTTAACTTTATTTGATGGTACCTTTGAATATGGCACAGATCATGACTTAGCTTGGTGAATAATTGCGCTCAATTCTTGGTAATGGTAAACAAATAACCCTGCAATACACTGAAAAGTTGTACTGTGTGAATAGACAATGATATTTCCACAGTTGGGTTTTTAATGGTTAAAAAATGGAGGGAAAATAATATAAAACAATTTTACTTTGCTGATATGAGAAAATAACAACTATTTACATGGAAAAACAAAATTTCAGTGATGAAGATGTTACATTGTATTCATACAATAATTTATAGAGTGTAGAATTAACTAATTTGTTCCCTGCAATTTCAGAATTTTTCTTACTGCCACTCAACCAACCTCATTAGCCCATCTTAAATAGAATTGAAATATGAGTAGAAATTATTTATTGAATAAAAAAAGGAGGATAATAGACAAGAAGAAAATACTAATAAACTCTTTATTTTAAGGTTTTTGATTTAAAGATAGTATTTTTAATCTCTTATATAATTAGTTTATGATTTATTGGTGTGAAAATTTTCCTTGTTTCTCTTTGAAGAACCCATTAAGATTCCAAACTATATTACATATTTATACATCAGAAAATTAAGAAAAATGCAATTGGAAATAAATTATATTGAATGATAAAGATGTCAAGTTTTTAAATGACTCCATAAAAATTAAACTATTTCTGAATGCAGGAGATTGTCACATCAATAGAGGAGTTTTCTATCAAGAATTTTATTGTGTTAGCAACTTGTTTGAAAATCGTGCATTTTCGGAACCCAAAGTATTTTTACTCAACATAAAAATGTATATAAAGATTGGTTCTAATGTTTGAGCATTTTTTTTTTATAGATTTGAGTTTATAATATGTACCAACTTATAAAATATGAAAAGATATTGAATACTAAAAACAAAAGAACAGGAATGAAGGTGTCTGGAGTAGCTTTGAAAAAGTTGTTCCGAATAAATGCATTAGAGATAGTAGAAAATGACACATCAGAGGCCTATTGGAGGCACGTTAAACATCATAAATATTCCACCAAATATTTAAATAATTCACATTTAACCAAATATAAAATGTAACCAATTTATCTATTTGTGATTTGATCCATGTATGTCTTTCAAGGTTAAAATCTTATTCAGATTTAACTGGAGTGATTGCAACCACAAGATCTTGTTAGAGATTTTATGGTTCCTAAACAAAACAGTGTAAAAAATCTTTTGTATCTATGAAAAAATGAATACATAGTTAAAAAAAATAATGATATATTTTATAATATTAAACAAATAACATAACTTTATTAAATAACTAAATTTTTTAACAAATATTTTATTCAATTGTACTTAGGTTGGTGGGTATTATTCAATTTACATGTTTTAAAAAAATACATACACATAAATATTTATATATAAAGTAGACGTGATGACACGAGTATGTTCAACTATTTTCGTTCTAGAGACGAGAAACTTTTAAGGAAGATGAATTTATATTTTTTTTATAAAATTCGTTTCACCGAATTTGATTTTATTCAAATAAACCTGCTAAAATCTATGTATATATGTATTTTAAAAGATTATTGTTAGGTTTACAATTTAATTTAATTTTCATATTTTGGTCCTAAATAAATGCTCTAACTTCATTGTTATTATTACTTTTCATTAACAAAATAAAATTTTGTAAAGCTCACTTTAGTTTTACTTTTTTATAATGTAGGCTTTTATTTTGTTTTTTCATCTCATTAAAAGAACATTTTAAATCTGTTATGTTATGGCAATTTTAGAGTGAATTTAAAATTCATCCAATATGAATTTAAATCTAATACATCAACAAAAGAAAACCACAAGCCATTGATACTTTTTTTAATCATGCCACATTATAATTTAATGAAAATAAAATAATTTCAATCTGTATGTAAGAAAAATAAAATAATACAAACAATTTTATATAACTAGACATAATAATACATAATTGGTGGAAAGTTCTTTTCTACATTGCACATGCTTTTTTGAGTCCGAGTGAATGGAATCCATCACATTTCACAGTAAAGAAGAAATTGTGAAATGAAATAAGAAATAAGTAAAATTTATCATCTTGGATATCCAATTTTCAATAGATAGAAATATTAACAAATCATAAAATATAAAAAAGTGTATATTTTACCTTACAAACTACTTTTTCTGAGATTGAATTAAAGATCATTGGAAGTATAAAAAATATTAAGGTGTTCTGGTATGGTATTGAAGGATACATAGGTTTCTCTGCAACTGAGAGAATCCAAAAAGGTTTGTATTTTTCACATATCACAGTCAAGCATGCCACAATCAATGACCAAAGTGAGCGATTCCATGAGTAGAGGGAAAGTGGGGCTTAGAGTAGATGTCCCAAATTTTCATCCTTCCCCAATCAATCAATAATCATATTCATGGTAACTTTGGTAGATATGCCAATTACAAATGCATTGGTTTTTCTGTTGCATTTATTGAGCAACCATTCGGTTGAGTGCTTTTGCATCATGCACCTAATGCTATTACATGATCAATGCCAGTGTGTCACTTAGAGAGACATAGTGCACAGATATGACAGACCACTACTAGGTTTTGGTGTCTTTTACATATGCATATATTAAAAACTGTTCTTGTTGGGACCTTGAGTTCACAATTAATCCTATTTAGATGGTCTCGGTCTTCCTCTTCTACTATATCGTTTTAGTTTCGTTGTCCATTGAGTTTTCATTTAGATTTGTGAGGTCTTTGTTTTAATTTGAAAGAATAATTAGGTCAATATTCAAATATCGGAGTAATAACAATAGGGTTTTGTACACACCTCTTACTTGTTCACTTATTTATAATAGAGCTGCTGACATAACTTCAACATGATTGGCAACTTTTAGGCTTTGTTTAGTTGGAAGAATAGATTTGAGATAATAAATTTGAAGAAATTTGAATAGATTGTGTGTGGATGATGAAGTTGTTTGGATTAATAGATAGATGGTAAGATTTCAAGAGATTTGAGGGAATGATTTGAAAAGTTTGAGAATGATTTTATAGATGTTATAGTTTTTTTTTTATTGATATATTTGTAAAATTACTAATTGACCCAACTATATGGCAATGACACAATATTTTACATGAGGTGTTTTGTAATTTTCAATTACATCCTTCTAAATCTCTTCAGATGAACGAGGATCCTATTCTCTAAATCTTTTTAAGTCCATCCTTACAAATCAGTTCAACCAAATACATTTGATCTACACACATCCCTCTCCATAAACAGTGAAAACACTCAAATTAGTTCAACCAAACACACACTTAGAGATAGCTGTGTGAGCTTGCATTTTGATAACCGCTTATATGTATCGATCCCACCCGACAAGGTGTTGTTCTTGACCGTATAATGCAAAAACATTTATCATGCGAAAATTTAAGAGTATATATACATTACTGAAGAATTTGTTTCTAAATAATTATAGTGAAAAGATATGTAAGATGACAAATAATGTGTGATAAATAGTATAGTTATAACATAAATTTAAGATGACAAATAATGTGTGACAAATAACATGATTATAACTTAAGTTATAATTAAGAAGGACTTAATGACCTGGGCTAATTGTTTATGATAAATGATCCATCTTTGAAAGCCACACTTGATGCTTAATTATGTTGTGAATTTATGGAAAACTACAGTGAGGCTTTGTCTCCAGATTTGGAAGCCCTTGATTCACCTACTGCAAGGGTGACCAAAACACATTTGGGGTTAGACAGTTTGGTCCAAGGGATATGGGAAGGTATGGTAGCACAAGGACAGGCATTAAATTTCATGTGCCCCACTGCACCAGTCTGAAATGTATCAGAGGTGGGTAAGAGAAAAGGGTTAACGAATTAGGATGCAAGAAAATGGTTCCTGTAGCTTTTACTATTCCAGTTTTTTATCCTTTTCTCCCTGGATTACTTTGCGACATTAAATGGAAGACTCAGATTCGGTTGAAAAAGAAGCTGAAGAGAAAGAAAACAGATAGGTGGAAAGAAAGAGGAAATAAATTCCAAGAGGGACAAGTGAAAGAAGGTTGGATAGCACTAGCACATCATGTTCTCAGAGCACATGGTTGGTTGCAGTTACTTCTTTTTTTTCTTTTTTTTTTTCTGCATAGGCAGATATATTATGGTCCCAGAATACCAGGAGCTGGTGGACCACCATTCAAGTTGGTTAATGTGATCTTGTTGGTTGATCAACAGTGGGGGAATTTTGTTCAAAAGAAATTATGATCTCCTATTTTATCACCTTCTTGCAATGTTAGAACATAGACAAGTATAGTGCTCAACCTTAAGCACATAACATCCTAACAAGAACAAGTTACTAGTGTTAACAAAATTTGGAGGTTAGATGTGCTTTTCAAATATAAACATCATAGTATATATAGTAATCTTGAGACAAGTGGACGAAAGTTTGGTTCTTGTGTGAATAGAATAATACATATGGGGAGAGAAATTATCCTTAATCAGCACTTCACTTCTGAAACAATTTATCTCAAAACTTTCGGCTATAAAAATATTGTTTCCAGAAAGAAAGAAAAAAGTGTGTAGCAATGTCATGATTTTAAGCAATGACAAATGCTTCTGCTCTGGTTATAATGTGCTGCTTTATAGTGAAAGTTGTTTTGTACGCATGAATTGGCACGACCCTGACTCAAAAGTTTTAGCTATGAGTCAAAAGGTTCATCCAAACACCATGGAAAGAAACTCTATTCCATACATGAAAAAGAGGACACACAAAGAAGTGGAAAGATGAGAGAGAACTTAACTTCTATAGCTTCTAACGGTCAAAGAGATTAACTGATCATATAACTAGATGTCTCACCATTTGTACAATGCATCATAATTCATCTGAAAAAAGTGAAAATGAGTCCAAAGGAACTCAAAACTACATCATGGTACTCTTGTGGTTTATCTCCAATTCTTCATCACCCATCACTTGAATTTTGGCAAGGATCTTGGAGGGTGCTGCAAATCTAGCTGAGAATGAGCGAGAAACGTTATCTGGGTCGGTGGAATAGCCATCATCAAAGTTGTGTAAGTAGGAGGTAGGATCATATTGGACATGGAACACTGGTGAAGGTCTAAAGAATCTTCTTCTCTCTCTCTTTATCTTCCTCCACAATGCTTTCCAGCTTCCCATCTTCAATCTGGTTACAAATTGGTTGACACACACAAAAGGGTCGTAGCCAATTCTCTCATAGCTTTGCCAACTGCTGTTGCTTATGGTGCTTAGACAGTGACAGTTTTCAAGGTTCATGGTGTGCAGAAGTAGCACAGATAGAATAGAGAGCCTTGGGAGCAGAAACTGGTTTAGGGGACCAAGGTGTTTGAAGTGCATGGACTAAGGCTATTTATATAATGACACACCACACCCTCTTTCATCAACTCATCACCACCACCTCAGCACAGCATGTATTTGCAATAGGATAGGATCAGAAAAAAGAGTGAAAAATACTATAATCCAGCAGTGTTATTACTTCCTTGTGATGTCACCAATTATTTGGCTTTTTGAAAATGTTTCATGGCTATGTTTCTATGCTGTCACATGGGCCAAAATTTGTTCAGGAAGTGACTTTGGAGAAACATAAACAATAAACAAAGTAAGAGGTAACTATTTTATGCAGAGAAATTGCTGATTGAAACACCTAAGTCTTATCCAATGTATTTGATGTTACAGAATGTTATAAACAATAGGGTTCTGCAATAATAGCTTTTGTGTTTTCGGGTTAAACAAAAGATAACCCTGGTAATAAGCAACGATTTGAGGAATTTTTATTGGTCTTTTTGATGCACAAGTTTTTTGGTTCAATGTAAGACCATAAGACTATAAATAAAGATTGGTCGGTGCTTAAGTGTTCGATTTTAGGACTTAATTAATAGTTTCAAATTTTAAATGTGTTTAACCCCTTTTAATATATGGCCCTTTGGTTTGTACAAGTGTTGGTTTCAATTTCACATGCTTTTGAATCAATGTGATAAAGTTACTCTGTGCTACTCCAACCTTGTTTTGTTGGCCCACTCTATATTCCCTCGTTACCCTTTTTCTTACCCTTTTTTTCATTGGTCACTGCACAATGCTGCTTCTTCCTAAAGTTATTTTTATTGATGTTTGAAAATAACTTATAAGGGGAAACAAATGAAGTTGAAGAAAAAAAGTAAAACTGAAATTATTCATGCTCAAAAAAGAGGTATCTCATATAGCTCTCAAATGTATGCTGGACATTAAATGGAAAAAAAGTGAAAAGGATAAAAAGGGAAAAAGAGAAAAGAAAGAAGAGAAAAAGTAGAAAAAAAAAAGAGAAAAGAGCATGGTGATGTAAAATTTTAGATCTATGAGAAATGTTGTTTGTAGAGATTACATAATAGTTTGTGGTTTTATATAATTTTCTCCATGCACATTTTTCCTTTTTTTTTTTTTTAATGCCCAAGTAAGAGAGAAGAAAATTAAAATCATGACACGCTTAATTTTAAAAAATAATTTATCTTTTATTTCTTATATTTATAAATACTTATAAAAATATGATGCATTGTTTGTTTTATTGTGTGTTTATGAAATTATTAAAATGAAAAAATATTCTAATTTTATTTGGTTTGCAAAAGAAACACTTATTTCTCTGGTAATTTTGATTGAAGACAAAGGTTGATCAATCTCAACAGCCATCACTCCATGCCTTACCCATCCTAACTCAAAGCAAAAATTATTAGCTTTGTTTGGAAATAAAGTAGGACTAAGAAATTGATGAAGAAAAAGGTTAGACTCAATTTATTCTCACAAAAAAAGGAAAAAGTTATCTTCTCCCAGGGCTCTTAAAAGTTAAGCGGATCATTAATTCTGAAGGGGAAAAAGGGTTAAAAAAAGAGGAGAGAGATGAGTTCGTGGTTTTGTATCTTTTTCTCCATGTTCATTTTTCTTATTTTTAAAATTAAATATGAAAAGCAGGGGAGAAAATTCAAAAATATAATTAGTGGTTTAGTTATTATTTTATTTTAAACCAAACCAAGTCAGACAACATGATATTTTTTTTTATATTTAATTCAAATGTAATTTAAAACAAAATTCGAATCATGCCGCAGTGTGATGTCTTCTCCTTTCTATATTATGAAAAACGTGAAAAGGATTATATAAATCAATAAAAAAACATTTTTTTCTCAAACATTTATAATTTTAGTACTTTCAATTACCCTTAATTTCATTTCATCATTTTATTTTCTTTTTTAATGAAATCCATGACTTGATTGCAGAAAATTATACAACCTTTAGCAACGGATCTGGTGATAAAAAAAAGGTACTTATTTTGATGATTGAAATGTTACAATAATGATCATGATAATACAATCATTGCAACCAGCTCCTAATAATATATAGATGTGCATATACCATCTCAGAGTAAGTGGCCATTGATTCTTCCAAACTCGAATCATGTAATTTACACATGTATTTATACTGCATATGTTGGAAGACAGACATGTTTTGAGGCTTCACCAGATGATTGCAGAGTGTTTGTGCTCAGTCCTTGAGTTCATAATTGAAACGAAAAACAGAGTGAGTATAAGGGAATCGTTGACAAGCCAAAGAAAATGGTGACAGAGTGTATTACGACCCCACTAAGCCCAATTAATTGCATCAAAAGCTTACCTTGTAAATGCAGTGTTGAAGCATGATTGAATGGTTTTTTGTATTCACCAAAACCTCACATGCCAGTATCGTCTGTTGGGATATTCATAGACACAACATCAGCAAATTCAGAACTTCACGAACATAGATCATGTTTGAGATCCTATGTTATTTTAATGATCGAGTCAAATTATAATGTCCCACTGCAATATATAATTATTTTGACATCCTTATAACTCATTACACTTATTTGACATTATTATATGATAAATAAATAATTTTTTATTCATTTAAGTGTGTTAGGTTCGTATTTACTTTTCATTTTTATATTAATTTTAAAAATACTTATTGGATAACCACGTATCAAAATAGAAGAGACTTCTTGAATACACAAAAGACCACTTGGACGTAATTATTATATATTTCAAAAAAAACTTCATAATTACTTAAGTTCTATAATTCATAAAAATATTTATTTTTTTTATCATGTCACAATGTCAAATGAAAATACCTTTAAAAAGGGTGTCAAAATATCATTTTCCATAAATTAAATCATGTATAAAGTTTATTTTCATTATTCCAACCTATTCAAAATATGACGGACAATGTTAATCTTCGGATCTCCTATCACTTGAAATGATATATTAGAGTAGGTTATCACTTTTGAGACATTGTTCAATTTTACCTTTTTAAAAAATGTCTCAAAAGATTAAGAAAGAAAGATATATTTAAAATTGACATTAATCTTTATTTTTAAACATGTCAAACTATTAGACTTGTTAGAACAAACTTCCATAAAAAATTAAATAGATTATATTTTTACATACGATAATAATATCCCAACCTCATGTTACTTAAAATGGTATCGTTAAGGTCAATTACATAATTTGAAGTAGTATTATTTGTTTTGGATATCAGAATTCCATCAAAATATTACTTTTAAAAAAGGCCAAAAAAGATTAAAAGTATATATATTTAAATTAACTTTAACCTTTAATCATAAATGATGTGAAATTATGAAACAGATATTAAATAAAAGCTTAGGAAGAAAATTGATTTAAGCAAAAATGGTGAAAATATAAGTTTGATTGCAAAAAGAGAAAATGGAATTTATATTACCTTAACCTCAAGAGGGATAACAGTGCTGAGAAAGCCGAATTGGCCAGCGACCTCAATAACGGTATGAAAGTAGACCTGACCCTTCGCTATGTCCTCCAGCAAATGGGCCACCTCGGTAGGTGGAAGCCCACTAAACTCGAGATCACCGTCCACGTTCGTTGAGGCCCAACTCCGCACGTGCCACCCCTCCGATTCCACGTGACCCATCTTCTTCCCCCGGTACTTCACCCCAACGTCCACATCCGCCAGGTCCAGCCAGTACAACCCGCGGTTCTTCACCGCCACCGACAGCGTTATCCACACGTCCGCGCCCACCGGAGGCAGCGGGTGCACCCTCACGCGCTTCACGCTCATCCGCTGGATCTTCAGCTCCGGACTCCACGGCCACAGCACCAGCGACCCCGCCGCGCACACCACCATCACCACCGTCCACTTCAAACAGCAGAAACGTCTCAAAACGACGCAGTTTGACGGATATCCCTTCGCCATTGCTTCAATAATTTCGCTTCACATGAACTTCGCTACCTAACTATATGTACTCACTGCTTCTGCGTACATGAAGGGTTTCACTTACGTTCATGTTTTGTTTCATCTTATAATGCATGTCTTGTCTTCGTGCACGAAATTCTACTCGGCTTTCCCTTTTGTTTATGTCTTACGTATGTTACTGTCTCTTTCTTACTAAAATATACCACTCATCAAATTTAATACTACGAATTTTCACTAACTCTTCCATAAATATTTTCACAAATTAAAATTAATTTGTATGTAAATTAAAATATGAAAATTTTTGTTATTATGTTCTATCTCTTGCCCAAGTGTCCAAATCTTGTATGAGAGTGAACTTTTCATTTAGGGTTATTGAACACGCAACACAGTTTTATTTTATCCCACATTTATCTTTTGTCTTTCTGTAGAAAATGTTGAAATTCAGTCTTTAGTTCTCATCAGATTTATATTTTAGTGTCTATGGATTTTTTTTTATTTTATTTTTTTTGAATTTAGTGATTCAAACTTTGAATTCTAGTTTTTAGTGTCCAATTAATTTTTAATATCTTTTTCATTTCATCTCATTAATAATTTAAACCATTATTTTCAAGTAATATCATTCGGATCAATGAGTACTTTTAGCATAAATAATGTTTAATATATTTTTTTAGGTGTGGTTGCAGAAAGGGATGCAATTTCATTTTCTCTCTTCTACTAACACATATAGATTGGGCTTGATGGGTTTTTAGGGTGTGAAGCCCTAAGATTTGGGCTGCATAATCCAAATCTAATCCAATGGAAGTTGCTTTCTGCACCCTATCATGGTAATAGATTCAATTTTATCAAACTCTTGTTTAAAGTTAATAGCATTAATAAAGTTTAACTTGGTACGCAATCTTAAACTTATTTTAAGAGGCACAGTAATAAAAGAAACGGACGAAAGAAGTAACAAAGAAAGAAATTGAAATTGAATTTCTTGCAATAAAGACAGTTAATCCTAAAATTCTGATGTACATATATAATCTGACATAGTTACATCTATATATACATCTATATACACAACAACAATGTGATTTAAATCATAAACATGATGAGATACAGAGAAATAATAGAGCTGAATAATGAACGAAAGAAACTATGTTATATGTCTATAGATGCTGAGACAGGACACGACATAAAAAGTGGCCTAGAATGCATCACATTAAAGAATAAACAAACCAAACTAAAACAACAGAGAGAAAGAGAATGTTCTCTCTGGTGCATGTTTCTTATCTTTTTCTGAGAGCTAAAAGACGAGCTCTCAAATCATCATAATCGGGTAGATTCGGATGCACACGCCATGCACCACCCCGCATTCCCGATTCCACGGAAACTGTTCGTATGTGCCCTTTTGATGAACCCTCTGCAGTTTTGGGTTCAGAAGGAAGAGATTTACCTCTGACATGTGAGCTTGTAGGCCTTCTGGTTTGCCCGGTACCATGTTGTGTTGGTGCTGCAGTGTCAGCATGTGTTGTTTTCTTTGAATCACTTTTGTTGGTCTTTTGTTTGAGGTACGGAGGTGGAATGCGCCAAAAGGAAGAATTTGGCTTGTTGGTTTCAACTTCAAACTCAGATATGCTTCCAAATGAACTTGTTGAACTACTTCCCTTTCGACCAGCATGGGATGACAGACTTGTTTCATCATCACTGCTACTATTTTGATGCATCCATGATTCATCATTCAAATCCTTCTTTCCTAGATGTTGTGTGTCTCTTTCCTTTCCTTTTGGTGTATTGAAGTCTTCTCCAGGAATAGGCTTCTCCTGAAACCATAACCATTGAAGATTATGAACGAGTTATCTAAAAAACTATCTTCATAACAAATTATTATATGACTGTAGTCTTGATCACTTTTTATGTGATATATATTATGAAAGAGTTAACAAGATTCAATGATGTGTCAAGTGAAGGTTGATTGAGATCAAAATAACATGAGTCCATATAACAATTTCTCTTATGTTCAAGGATTAAAATAATAATCTCTCTTATATATCTTGAAGGGTTAAAATATACTTGATCTAATTACCAATTCAAATTCATGTTTTTGGCTGAAACAGATGCTCTATTGACTACATAGACTTACTTCACGTAATGACGACTGTGCATATAGTATTTCTCTCAAAGATTTGTCGTTCCATTCTATGGAGAACTCTTGTGCTATATCATGTAACAGTCCAATCTTCATTTCTGTTGTAGGTGGATCTTGCCTCAGACTCTCAACAAACTGAGGAAAGTAATTATTTGAGTAAGTTCTAAAACAAAAGATGTCATGAAGAAAATTCAGTAATTTATCCAAGTAATGAACAAGTGTTTATGAATGTGCATGTGTTATAAGAGTGGAGTCATTGGTTTACCTCTTTGTTTATGTAAGGTTCAAGAGAATTTCCATATTTATCGGTGAATAATGTTCTGAGCTCACGCAATTCTGGCAGATCAGCAAATCTTGCAGCAGCATACATCAATGATGGCACAGCTTCCTTGCATTCATCAGGGCACTCCCTATTCAAGAAGATTTAAGGAGTATCAACATAAACTCTTGCTAATGCATTGAAAAAAAAAAATCATGATGCTATTTGTGCATTAATGGTAAATGACGAACACAAAACAATATTCTAGTGCATATGTAGAGAAGCATACTTCTGCTTGGTTATGTCTTCAACATGATCTGATATGCACCCAACAAAGTTTTCAATGAGTTCATAGCAGAATAACATTTTCTGCTCCAACAGAACCCCTTTAGCCTGTTTGAAACACAGAGTCAACTTCTGTTGTAACTTGAACAGCATATACAACATGGCATGCATGCACAAAATGGATCAAAACAAGACTTTTTACAAATCTTTTTTTGAATCTTAGTTGAAAAGTGATTGCATCTGCAAAATTGAAAACTATAATGCAAATCGTACCCTTGTATATGCATCATATTCAAGGCCAATTGTAAGAAGCTCTGCTATGTCACTCTTCAAAAACTTCAGCACTGCTTTCTTCCTGTTCTGTATCCTCTGCAGCCGAATCTTCAAAAACTTCACGTAAGACAAGCTGATTTTTTTTATACAACCAAAGATTAGAAAGAAAATAAAAAAGTTCCGATAAAAAAGTAGCAGAGTTGAGGTCAGTGTTGTACCATTTTGAATAGAACCTGGGCTTCAATAGCCACCGAAACATGTTGTGTCCTAGAATCTGAAAAGACCAAGTTTGCTGAAAAGGGAAAATGACTTTTGTTGGGTATCTGAGATGCTGTGTTTGGTTAAATAACTTAAAATATAGAATGAAGATCAAGTTACGCAAGAATCAGCATTAAGGAGGCCTCAAAGAAAAGAAATGGAGAAGCTCCTCACAAGAGGTAAAATCAGAAACCACACTAAGAAAGAGACCACAACAAATTATCCTAGGAGCTAGGAAATCTAGAGAGAAAAAGGGTATCTTAAGTCTGCAACATAAACCAATAAAAATGTTGAGCAAATATGATGGAACATATATATAGAGATGTCTAAGTTATGACTATAAGACTATATATTTCGTACCATGTGGTTAATGATGGAAGTTCCAAGATTGTCCACCAATAAACCAAAAGTTGAGGCCAAAAAGACAGTGGCAGATTGGTATAAAAAAGGGGTCTTAACTTGAAGCTTGCATTCACTTAGATGGAGGATGAGAGAAAAAGAAACAGTTAGGAAATTAGCTGTCAATTTTTGTACCTTAGAAATTGCATGTGCAAAAGAAAAGGGGAAAGGAAAAACAACTTTTGTAAAGTGGTACCTTTTTTCTATATATTGTTGACAGTTAACAGTGTTGAAAATGATTTACTAGTACAATTAACAAACATTATCAATTAGGATTAACATGGTTTGAATTGATCTATGTTTGTATTATTAATAAACATCTACTTATAATCCTACAGTGATTTATGAATTAAGTACACTCATTCCAAAGCTGCTAGAAGATGTTATTGAAATCAATGAATTGTGTTTTGTTATCATGATTAAGGCTTCCAACTTGATAATCATAGCATTGTTCTTATTCCTTTGGAACTAAAACAAAAGTATATTAAGTGACACTCATGTGCTATATTACACACAACTCTATGTATCATGTATAACTGTTGACATTACAAGAATGAAATTGAAATATTAATACTGATAAATGGAAGGATACTTATCAAAACTAAAACTTTATTTTTTTTCCCATCATTTTAGTTAAAAGGGTAATTTCCATTTTCTGTTATGTAAAAGATTCTGACCTTCTTTAACAAGATTGCTTGCTGTCTCCAGGGAGGGATTCAGAAAGTGATGTATAATGAAAGATGTCACCAGCAATGACAAGTTATAGTTGGCGTAAACATGAGGAGAGAGTGAGGTAGGGACAGGTAGGGTACATTCATGCATTGAATCAAATATTGTTTATTTCTTGTTCAGTAATTAATCAGTATAATATTCAGAAAGCATGGAAAAAAAATGTTACAGAAGTCACATTGAATGAGTTTGTTTTTGCGTGCTCCTAATTCTTACAGAGAAATGGGAGTCAACTTGCGTGACCATGACTTGATCCATCTTCTTTATTCTAAAATGATGCTCCTTAAATTCTTTTTTTAATGTTCACTTGATCACTTTGCTTGGTGATCAAGAATACTCAGACTTTTCTCACACATGAGGATCATTACTAGTGCAAAGCTCAAAAGGGTACAAATTTTGTGCATGATATGAGGTTAAACATGTTAAAAGATGGCTTTCAATGTGTGTCACATGAATGAGTACATGCATATAATGGTAGGCCAATTCAATTCAAACAAGCTTATGCTACTGTTATGGGAGAGAATTCTTCAGGAAAACTGCAACTGTAACTTGATGTTATTTTGATCAGAGAAATAATAGTATGACAACCTTTTTATGTATATTATTTATATATAAAAATTATATAATAATAATATAATAAAAATATGACTAATTAAGTAAGTGATTATAAACTGATTATATGATTAATATCAATTTAATATTCGTTTTATTATTAGACATTTATTCAATATTAAGAAATTTGATAATAAGAACTGTTAAATATTTTAATGAATTCAATATAAGGAATATGATTTAATGATTTTGTTTTTAACATTTCTTAGAAGTTGTTTAAGCCAGTTTCTTATAAATAAAATTTTAAGGTATGTCTTAGAGTTTATTAAAACTGAAAGACGTTTCAATTTGGTTAAATAGTAAATAACAGAACTGTAATGGTTAATTAGTTTGATTGAGAAAATAATTACTGAAAATGCTTACATAAAATTTCTTGAAATAAAGAGTATTGTGTTATTTTTACTAAAAAAATTGTTTTGGGATTACATGATTTAATAAAAATAATGTACTTCAATAAAGGTCAGATCTTCATTTTTCCATAATAATGTTTTTATGGGAAACTTGTTTACAAATCATTCTTAAAAATTTTAGATCTAAATATCAAAAACAATCTTATTTAAGGTCAAAAAAGACAGCGTAACCAAACAATGTTTGTACCCTTTTTAGCTTTTGCATTAGTCAAGTAGTCAACTCCTTGGTGAATAAGGAGCCTTCAAAGTTATCAACGACCACATCTAATAATAATAATAATAAACAAGTGAATTATTTATGTGTAGTTAGAGATTTTCGTAACTTGGATTTTTTTTACTGAAAAGAATTGTGTTTAATTTTTGTTGTTGGTAAAAATCCGTTTAAATATTTATTTAGCATAGAATATTCTAGATTAGCTTATAATGTCAAGTAAGAACTTAACTATGCTCAAAGTTTAGTCCACACAACTACATAAATTTGGACACATTCTTTTCACACCTCCATTGTTTCTTCCTGCACTTCACTTAGTAAAATGACTATTATATTTTGTGTAAAAAAAATTAAAAAATCATATATTTCTTAACTTTTTCTTTATCTTAAGTTATATAGTCTAAAATTAAAAAAGTTATGATTCAGATTATATAATTTAAAATATAAAAAAAAATTCTTTTAAACTATAGAATTCATAATAAAAAGAATTACATTTTAGATTGTAGAATCTAAAATACAAAAATTATATTATGAAATTATATAAGAAATAGAAAGATATATTACAAATTGTATAATTTAAAATATAAAAATTATATTCTAAATTATATAATTTAAAATTTAAAAAAATATATATTTCGGATGGTATAATCTAAAATTAAATTATATATATAAGATTGTATAATTTATAATATAATTTTTATATTTCAAATATAAAAAAATTATATTTTATATTATACATTTTAAAATATAATTTTTCTATATTCTAAATTATATATTCTGAAAAAAAAATATTTTTATATTTAAAAAAATACGGGATGAAGGACAAAATCGTGGTGCAGGAGTAACGCGTCTAAATTTGTTGTTTACCAAAACCGAAAGCTACTTGCAAAGTTGGACCATTCCAACATAAGACAGACTGAAAGGCCTGTCATCCCGGTAAATGAGTCCAATGCAGTCTTGTTCTTTCTGCACCAAATAAAAGTTCAACTCTTCTGAGAAACAATTAATTTTATTTTAAGAAGAAAAAAAGATTATATGTAGTTGAGCTGTAATAAATATGAGCCAGATATTTTAGACAATCATAATTAGTTAAAAAAATATTTAAAATATGTTAGAGGCTTAACTTTAAATTTAATATCCAACAATTAACACTGACAGTCAAATATGTGCAAATACATTGCAATTGAATGTAAATTATGAGGCTTGACTCTAAATTAAATTTAAGATGTTCAATTAAATATTTATGCTGATTCAAGATTCCATTTCTAAACATCCAATATAAAAAAAAAAAAATTAAATTTTGTTTAGTATCTGTAATAATATATAATAATTAAATTCAGAATATAAGCTAACATTTGCATAGTACCATTCTGATACATATCTGGTTTAAACAACAGTAGAAATGTACCAAAAACTGATGAAACTGTGTTACTTTGACAGAAAAGAATATCCCATTGACGAAATCCACAATGCATATATGAAATGACAAACAGCAACCCAGAAATCACAACAAGCTCGAATCTTTAACTCAACATTCAAATCTACTGCTACTTTATCCAAGATGAATCAACTTGGGCCAAGAGATAACAGTTGAATCTGTCAAATAGTAGTTTCTGATAAATTCTACTTACAAAAGTTCTGCACTTGAGTCACAGTGCGAGCTGCTACCACATGCAATGTCTCAAAAAGTACTAAAATGGTTCCTTCAACCGAATCATGCACCATTTTACTTTTTTTGAAACACCTTAACCCGACACATTCATTGCTGGTATTATCTACCAGACACACCTCAACAAAGTGGTGAGAAAATGGAAGAAACGGTTTTCTTGGTGAAGAAGCTCGCGTCGCACAAATCGATCCAAGTTGAGGTTGCGGGGAATCAAATTGGAGTGATACAGAATTGTTGTCAAAGTTGATGTAGGTTCACACACCAGTGCTGTTCCCAGCTGCACCAATGAACACAGCATTTGAGACATCAGAATCTGCAAAGAATCACATTCTCACGTTATACCACATCCTCGTATCCTTGTAAAACAATAACATTTCCAACAACGTTAATATCAGCAAGCTAACAAAAAAAAATTACAACAACAAATTATGTTTGTGAGAGAGAAGGATCATACCATGTGAGTTCTTTATTTTGTGGTCACCAAAGAAATGAGAAAAAAATGATTCAAATGCAAATGCTTACAACAATTGAAAGCTGTGAAAACTGCAAATGGTTGATGTGATGAGAAGAGATGTTGAAATATATACAGAGAAAAAGAACGGCTGAAACAAACACTACCAACTATTGGGCATTGTTTCTTCCAACATTGGGCTCATCGACACCCAACAAAAAATATAGATTTTTTTTATTGCTAAATTTACTCATATTTTATGTATTAGAACAGAATTCAGTGGGTGAAGTTTTCACTTTTTGAATTTCTCAATATTTTCTTCTCATAATTATGTCTTTTTTAACTGGTGGAAAATGTCTCTTCCATTAATTTAATTACCTTTAAGTTCTCTTCTTTTTTCATCTTTATCATATTTTCTTAACTATTTTATGGATTATGGTTACATAAAAATGATTATTTCTCCTGTGTAAATTAGAATGTTACTGCATTACCAAAACTAGGCCATGAAATCTACAAAAACATCAAGTGGGTTTATTTGAGTCATTTAGAACAAAAGTTAAAACAAGAAACAAGACTAATACTGTTTAGTGGCTAACATAATCTAAAAGTGTAAGAATACCTGTAAGTGGGTAGATCAATTGAATCAAAACGGTTTCAATTTGGTTAATCTTAACACTTGGATTATGATTGTGTTTCAGAAAAAAAAAATACCTCTTTCTATAGATAAATTGTACTTGTATTTTGGAACTTATAGAGGTCTTTGGCATACCACTAAGGCATATAAAACTGTTGACCATACAGCCTCAACTTGTTTTCTTTGATCTCATGTGTGTGCTTGTACTTTTACTGCACTTTTAGACTATAAAGCAAATAAAATTATAATATTACCCATAATTAACATCATAATATATTCAACAAATTTTGTCAGAATAAACAATACTAGAAAATCAGTGTGAGGTGGAATTTGATGGTATCTCCAACTTTTGATAGAGATAAATAAATAAATAAATAAATAAAAACTGTGGGTGCATAACATTGGTTACAATTGCAAATTCAGATTTGAGGAAAAAGACTGAAAAGGCATGGGTTGGTGAAATCTGGTTTAAACCATGATCTATGAGCGCCCATTGCATTAAGAACATGGTTACTAGTAAAAGCCCTGTTTTTACCTAGGTGGGTTTGGTTCACTTTTACAACTACATTGATTAAGAATTGAATGTTATGTTGTTGTTGACTTGTGAAAATACTTTATGTTGTTTAAATTCAATTTAAGTACATTTTATAACTTATTCCATATGGGAAAGTGTGTTGTGTAATTTAAAAAGTTATACTTATGTTTCTTTTGTAAATAATAATATATAATATATGATCACAGATGGTAAAAGGTATCTGACTCAATGAAAAGATATGAATATTTCATACAAAAAATTGAATCAAATTGAATATCACTATTTTTGAATTTTATTTGTTTAGCATTCAATACTTTTGGTGCTATGTCTTTAAATATTTAATGTGGAGTGATAGATAGAAAAAAGTAGTAATACTATACAGGCCAAGAGGATTGATTAAGAAAATAAAAAGTACATGCAAATAAATTATAATTAGTATTTTTTTTATTGTAAGAAAAGTATAATTAATATGGAAGATAAGAAGTATATTAAAGAATTGCATAATAATAATTGTTACCAGTGATGATAATCACTTTAATATTTTTTTTGGCAAACTTTTTAGTTATTTAACACTTTTATCCTGAAGGTGACATGGTGTTTATGGTAATAAAACTGTTTTTCAATTAACAAAAATAGATTTTCTTACAAGACAATAATAGTTGAACTCTGAGTTTTTTTTCTTACAGGGGTATTTAAACTGTTGGTAAAACATTACACCGTAAAAGACTGTTAGTAAAACACACACAAAAAAGCAAGAAGAATAACATTTTCTTAATGAAATATATAATTTTATTTAAATCTTATTTCAGTATATTATAATAAAAAAAATATTTTTCCAAAAAGAATATGAAATTGTTTCTAATTATATATTGGTGGCAACAAGAGCGTGTCATTGTATCTAAACTCACGAAAGGAAATATATTTAAAATCTGGGTATAACAACCTATATTTTTATATATGTAGATTTATTAACAAAATATAGAATGAGTGCAATAATTCAAACTATTAATACACACATTTCACCAAATTAAATCAATAAATAATTGATACATACAATTTAACAAAATATATATATAATATAATTAACTAGGTAAATAATTTATTGAATGTGAGTGTGAGATGAAAACTCCATATAAACAAATAGTAAAAACTCTAGTTTAATAACTTAAATAAATATTATTAATTGATGTATAGTTAAAAGGACATCAAATACACATGTAGCCAATAAATTTCAGGCTTTACCTATAATGGAATAATTTTTAACTTTCACGTGATATATAAACTTCAAATTCTACACGCAACCGTAAGATATTAGATATACATTTATAAAAAAAATAAAATTATACAATATAATTAGTAAACATAAGACACACATGTATTATAAGTTAATTTTGACTCATCTAAAGGACTTTCAGCTCACATGTAGTAGTTTCTTACTCAACATGCAATACCAAATTTTTCTAATAAAACTTTCACATACAAAGATATTAGTTGAAAATTTACTCTTGTTCTAAAAAACACAATAACTTAATAAGAAGAATGACCACCACCTATAAGTTCTAAAAGAAAATTATTTCGCCATAAAGATTCGTAAATCATGTATAGCATGATCAATATTTGAAAAGGTGAAGTTCAAAAGAATAAAAAAGAGAAGACAAAGAAACTTAGAAAATGAAGAAAAAATAGAAGTATATATGAGTGAAAGAAAATAAAAGATTAAAAAACAAGACCTTTAAGAATATGAAAAAAAAAATCATACAAATGATGGAGAAAACTACATAACAAAAAAAATTAAAAAATAGATAAATTTGTCAGATGAATAGAAAAAACCATGCAAGTGACCAAAATGAACATAAACGAGTCAGAAAAAAAAAAATGCAAAAGGAAAAAAAATATAGTGAAAAACATGGAAATAATAAGCAAAAGTTATGCAAATGACTCAAAATATATTTTTCATATCATTTTAATTAATTTCTTACGTTTTTCAATTAAGATATTCGGTTGACCTCATTAATAATAAATTTTAACACTAGTAGTTTGTAGCGTTTTTTTGTACCCTTTTATATTTACTATCTTTATGTTTTAAACTATTTGTCAAGTTTTATTTCAAATTTTACTGCATCAAATAATATTTTACTGTAAGAAATATATTATAAAATTGTATAAAGTAGGATTATGTTATATTTTTAAATAAGTTAATTTTTTATTTAACCTTTTATTACATATGATATCGATGACAACAAATAAGAGTTAGTTTTATATATTTTTATATTGCGCTATTTATTTGATCCCCAAATAGGTTGTGAACTGATAAAATCTAAGCTATCATACTATAGATAAAGCAATACGAAACAATATTATTTAGTTTTTAAACCGGTATGTAAAATATTAAAAATTATTTTATTCTATATGCACTTTCAATATACTAACTGGATTGATAAAATCTAAATCATTATAAAATAAATAAAGTTAATCCAATTTTATCATATCAAATTTAAATAAATTAAATAAAAAGATTCTCACTCTAAGCCTATATTTGGTCATACATTGGACACTATAGTTGAAGAGAAACAATTAAGTCGGTTTCATATTAAAATTTATTTATTAATTTTTTTTTGGTGGATTGCAGACTTTGTTGCACCAGATGACATGTGATAAAATGGGAAGAAAAAAAAATGTTGATGAAGGACAAAATCACATATATACCTATTTTTTTCAATTGCATTTTCAAATTAGTGTAATTGAAAAATAAAAATTACTACAAAATTTTCATTTATCTATCGTCTCTTACTCAATTTAAACAGTCTAAATTTTTAAATGTAATTTTGATTGAATAAAATATAATATAATAAAACTAAATAAATAAGGGTGGAAAGATTATTCGATTAATTATAGGAATTAAAAGGCTATTTTAAAACTAAATACAAAAAAAAAAATGATTTAAATTACAGTTACCGTGGCTTAATTAAGTTGCGCTTATCCTAATATATTGGCCCTATATAAGCAATTCTGTGGGACTACGAATCATTGTTGAGGCGAGGGTAAGGTCGCGTCGTTTCGTACTTGTTCCTTTGTCGTTTTTGTGTCCAGACCTAACCCTAGCTCCGCAACGCAACCATGTCGACCAAGCAAGGTATAATTCCTCTTCTTTTTCCATCGATCAAACCCTGATTTCGAGGATTTCATTGATTTGAACCCTGAAATTCAGATCTGCTGGTAAGTCGGTAATTTGCCTGATCGAATTATTTTCTGTGTTGTTCTTTTAGGTGGAAAAGCTAAGCCTTTGAAGAAGCCCAAGTCTGATAAGAAGGATTACGACGAGGTATTTCACTCAATCCCCTTTCTAGTTACCTTTTTTTTATATGTTTTAAATTTGTTGTGGTCAAAGATTAGAATTTCCTATGTCGATACACGTTGGTTTGGTGATTGTTAATATGTTTAAGGAAGAAGAACATATGATTGTTATTTTTAGGCTTTGGTTGGATTGCTGGGTGTTTTTATATGGAACTTTTTCGAAGGTTTGATACAAATTCATTTAATATATATTACCGCTACTTGGGCTGTTGCGATGTCTATTGATGAACCAGAAAATTATTACTTTGCATTTATCTGTAATAATATTAGTAAGGCTTAAATAAATTTACCTAAATTTTGGGGATTCTATTAAAAAAATTATTTATATGAAATGATCAAAATAGTTTTTATTTTTTTGTCTAATTACCTAGCACTTATTGAGATGAAACACTTAATGAGATGAAGTGACGGCTACTTATGCCTTTTGCAACTCTAATTCACTCTAGGAAGTACTTATTTTTGTAGGATTAGGAAAGAAAAAGAGAGATATCATTTTATGTGTTCTTTGCACTTTCTTTCTGTTTAAAGTAACGGGATTCAACTCTTTTGTATAATGAGCATGTTGATGATATTAGACAGACAGTTAAATATAAATAGGTATATGTTAGAAAGGGTATGCGGAGCATACGGAAATTAACGTTCTTTCAACTGTTCAACTGAAAGTAGCATGTGTATTCCGGGTAACAGAATTAGATCGAAGGAGTGCGATGAGACCTTACGAAGACTGAAGGGATCATTTTCACTCTACCACTTTCTTGGTGACATTCGATGTGAATATCATCAAGATTTATTGTTCATCATTTTCTTCAATTACGTTAGGCACACGGTCCTACTTGATTGTGTACCATAATTTTAATAGGATATTGAAGACATGGAAGGGAAGTACGTAAGAAGCAATGTGGTTTTTCTATGTTACCACCGCCTCACTAGGAATATGTGCCAAGCGGGTGTTTGATTTATAGAAATGGGAAAGGTAGTGGTTGAGACTTAAGAACAGAGGGGTATAGGTAGCCAGTCGCTCTGGGTTGGTAACTTGCTAGGATCTTCCAAGCGCCTCTTGGTTTAGAATAGTTTTAGTATTATGATGTTTGTTCGCGATGTTGTGAAATTTTGTTTGACCTTGATCCATAGAGGATTTATTTATGATGGTTTTACACACACACAGTCAGCCATGTTTCAATGATTTGGTTATGACCTTTCCATAAATTTTTGTCGGCATTTTGTAGGTTGACATGGCCAACATTCAGAAGAAAAAGGAAGAGGAGAAGGTTAGATATTGAATTGTGACTTTGTACATACTGCATTCTTGTGATCCTTTTAACACCCTTTTTTGCACTGAACAGGCGCTAAAGGAGTTGAAAGCCAAGGCGCAACAGAAGGGAAGTTTTGGAGGCTCTGGGCTCAAGAAAAGTGGAAAGAAATAAAGGGCTTTTCTTACATGCAATATTGAACTCTGTAACAGTTGCTACCATAATAACTTCTCTCCTATTGTGGCCTACTTTATTGCTAATGTTAGTAATGTTTGAACTGACGTATGTCTGATGTAAGCTGCAACAAGTCACTTGTTGGTAGCTAAGTTTATTGTCTTCGTGGGGTTCTGATCATTACATCCAGTTATTAGTGTTGTGGGTTTGGCATAGACTTGTTCGAGTTATAATAATGGGTTGGCTTTCAAATTTCAAATTTTTATTATTTATTCTCTTATTCTCTCTCATCTCGGCGCAGTCAATAACGAATTTTGTCTTTGGTTTCTACTGCATGCGCTTGTCCTAACCTCAGCACTTGAGGTACGCAGATGAGGCTCTGCGTTTCAGATACATTGCTTGTAAAATTTGTTAAAAAGGAAAATACATTGAAAGATAATAATGCGTGTGCTTTAGATATTTAATGATATATAGCTAGCTGAATTAATTGAAGAATTGTCGGAGTAAAGTTATTTAATTGATCTGTTATTTGAACTTTTAAAAGCAGAGGATCATTGCTGCTACATTTAGGATTAATAAAGGTTGATCACTGTAATTTTATCCAGTTACTTAAGTGAAGACCATAAAAAGGTGGAACAGAAAAAAATTGAAAAGGAAAAAGATGAAACAGAAATACACGACAGATAAAAAAAGCTTATGCATATTACAGCATGAAATAGCAACAGAGATGTACACGGGGAAAAAGGAACAGTCTTTGAGAGGAAAAAAGCACACAATCTTTGTTGAGTTATCTCAGTTATTAATACGGTCTTCAGAATACTGTTTGATTCAATTTTTGGATTAAAAATTAAACTAAATATAAAAATTATATACAAGAAAGTTTGATTTGATTAATATATCCCAACCAAAAACAATAATTATACACATTTCAGTTTGATTAGAATGAAATAAAAAAAATTTAAATCAAATCAAACAAATTTACACAATTTGGTTTAGATTAATTTTATGATTTTATTATGTAATCTTTTATTAGTAAATTCCTTATTTTTCTGAAATAACAATCTAATGTTATATCACAATTAATAATTTTAATATTTACTCTATTATAACTAAATATTTATTTTGTGTATAATATTAAATAATTTACATTCTTATATTAGTAAAAAAAGTCTCATCAATAAAAAAAAGTAAAATAAAATAGAGACACAAGAAATGTCCACGTTTTTACAACAAAAAATAAACAAATTATATTACATCTATAAAACGGTAGTATAAATACTAAATAAACTCGAGTATTTACCTTTCATAAATCTAACAAACCTCTTATATGATGCTAAGTATGTCCTCTTGTTCTTTACCATACTTATAAAAGTTAGACACTTTAATTGTTTTCTCTTGCACACACATCACATATCTCCTATATCAATAAAATAATAAATAATATAACAATATTAAAGTAATTATTTTTTACTTGATTCCTCGTAGTAATTTGGAAATGTCAAACTATAAAGAACCACAATTCGGAAAAGAAAAAAGGAAACCGATCCAACAAAAATATTTAATCTATTAGAATTTTTTTAATCGAATTTCAGTTTTTTTTTTTTTAAATTTTAGTTAAGTTCTAAACACCCCAACTAGTTTAGTTCTAAACGTCCCACCTAGTTAGTAGAAAGGGAAGAGTGAAGTGACAGATAAAAAATGTGGACGATATAACATAGAGACACTAGGACCAAACTCTTGTTAGGGAGGTTACTTTGCCATAACTCTTTCCACAAACGATTTTTCAAATTTCCCTCACACGCCATTTAAGAACACTAATATGCTTAGAACTGAATTCGCATGCAAAAAATAAGCAGAGTCTGGTTCCATCTGGAAACACATTCTCACCGAATATACATTGACTTAAAGAATAAGAATCTCAGTACCCTACCAATCATCAATTTAACTAATCCACCGATTTAATTAACTCTTTGATATTAATACTAATCATTAACCAGATGGTTTAATCATTTACAGGAAATAATGTAATATGCCATTATCCTCCAGGGTAGCTTAAAATCTCCTTTCAAAGAAAAAACTCCATCTTCCTATCAATTCATGATTGAACAACTCAATGAAAACCAAAGTTGCTTTAAACAATAGATCAAGTCCATCAAATGATGGTATAGGTGCAAAAAAATGGATTAAGGAAATACTGCCTAATAATATATCCGTTGCACAAAATTGTAGTTTCTTATTTTGGGGGGTTGAAAGCACTAGCATGAGCTAACTCATATAAGGGCACATGGCGGCTAGAAATACTCGGAAAAATGCTAAAATATCTGATGCTATAGGTATTCATGTGATACCCTTACATTAACTTCAGCAATCTGCAGTCTGCTTTGACATATCAAGGATAATCTGAGAAATCATGACTAGCTATTTACTACACTCTATGTCTCCTTTGGTTTTTCTGGCCTTTCCGGCTTTTCTGGCTCCTCCTTTTCAGGCTCTTCCTCTTCCTCTTTCTTTTCTTCCTCCTCTTCATCCTCTTCTGGAGGATCTGCAGGCATTGGAGGCGGCAAAGGTGTCTTCATAGGACTAAATTGAGGGAATATATCTGGTCTTCGTCCAGGCTTAGGCCTTTCCCACTCCTGTCAGCATATCACATGCATTAAAAAATATCACCTTGTGCATCAAATAGCCACAACTTGAGAAAAAAGTGAATTCAACATCCTACAAAACCTAACATTACTCAAATCTGAATTTACTCTCAAAGGCACCAAACAAACTGCAGAAAGAGGAGTGTGATAAACTCTTCACTACCTATAGACAAAGTCCTTAATGCTTTCTATACATCTTCAAACTATAACAAATATTGAAAGAGAGGTGTAAAGGCAGTGCTTAGTGTGAAACATCATATACAATAATACAACATTTACTTAAGGTATGTATGCATCAGAAAACAGTAGCACTTATCAAAGTAGCCTTAACTCATAAGTTTGCCGTCTCTTAACTACACAACACACAAACCTTATCACACATGACATTATCTTATAAAACAATTTCAACCATTCATTTCTGAATTGAAGGTATGGTTTGGAAAAATATTCGAGAAACTAACATTGTATCTAACCGGAACCAAGATTAACTGATTTCAATTCGAAGCAAGGAGACGCAATTAAACGTAAATCAATTAACCTTGAACGAAGAATTGAAGCAATACACATAGCAGAGTGCACGAATTGAAAGTTTGAACTATTACCGCCAGATACACTCCCCTAATTCGCAGTCCATGACAAATTAAAATTATTTGAAAAATAAACATAATGAAAATAGAATTGAGGTGATTAGGGTAAACATACGATTGGGAAATCGAGAGGGGAACGGCGAGTCATTTTTTCCTCTTCCGGAGCCATGCGTACGAGGTGCCTCCGTAACCGTGGAAGTGGAGTGAGAGAGCGAAAGCCGACGATGAAAGGTGATGCAAAAAGAGAAGAAGAAGAAGAAAGCGAAGAAGAAGAAAGGGAAGAAGAAGAAGAAGGCGGTGTGAGAAGGGTGTTGAGGCTCACCAAAGCCATGGCTGCGCAACACCTAATCCAAATCCAAAACCTTCTCTTCTCTTTCTTTCTCTGCCTCTATTTACAATTTTCAATTTAAGTCGGTTTTCGTGGCTCGCCCTATTTTACATTTTCTCTATTTTTCCCAAATAAATATAATTTCTTATCAATGCCACCACTAGTTATTTTTGTTTTTAACTTTCTATATTCATTTCTTTCTTTTTACACACAAAATGGACCACTAGTGTTTCTCTTTAGGTTTCCATATCTTGTGGTATGTGTTGGTCATTTTTTTTTTTTTAAATTATTCTCATTTCTTCTTGTATCTATTGTTATATTGATATATGTTGTGTTCTAATACTTATATTTCTTTCACCTGATATTTCAAAATAAATAGAGGGTTAAATTTAAACTATTTTATCATTTAACTTAAACATATCAAGTGACAACAATTTCTAATAGTTATTAGTTTAATATTAAAATAACAGAAAAAACTTCAATACATTAATCATATGATATATATATATAGTCTAATTCTTATAATATATTTTAAAAATAACTTATAATATTGATGATAATAAATAATAATAATTTTGATTAATTTAACCACGTCAAGTTTAAATATGAATGAGAAAAACATGTTTTCGTGTTAATATCAAAATTTTCTGATGTATTTACTTCAAAAAAAACTCACTAATATGAATATCAGTCACAAACTCCTTTTAGGATTAGGATATTTTGTTTTTATAATTGTTATTTGTATTAACATAATAAAAAAATTGATTAATATCCTTACTATGTTTTATTTTTTGTTTTAACCAATTTCATTGAGTGAGTTACTAATTAAGTATGTGGAAAAATGAGGTGACACTTATTTATCTGAAATAGTTTTGTTCTTCTTAAAAGTAGGTTTTGATAGTTTTCGTTTTTAGTTCAAAATATATTTTTTTAATTTTGCTAGTACATTACCAAAAATGTTATTAGTCTAATTAGATAATGTTTTTGTTTTTTCATAACTAATCTATTTTTTCAATCAATATTACTAAATGATGATTTGAGATCAAACTTAATGATATTTTATTATATAAGTAATAGTTAGTTTTTGACAATTATATTTTTTATAATTTTTTTGGTAAAAGTATTTATTAAAATTAAAACAATTTATAGTGACTAAAAATGGCTAGAAATATTATATCTCATGTTTGAATTCAAATTTTTTTCACCTAGAAAAATAAAAGTAAACGCATAAATACAATATATCCAGAATGAGGCATTGAATTAAGGACATTACACCAATAGAGGAGGATGAGATTCTCACATATTTTTTATTGGTTTTACCATATATTGATCTATGAGATAAATTTTATGTAGTTTCTTTAACAATGTGATGTTTCGTTAATAACTTATTCGATTCGTATTTCAAAATTTGAAAATTAGTAAAGCAAGATGGATTTGAATGTGGCCCATGTAATGCTAACCTTCGTTCTATAAAAATATATATATATATATATATATATAAATATTGAGTGAGCGAAAAAAATTGAGTCAATACATATTTATAGAGTTTTAGATTCTTAGTAATAAGGTTTAAAGTTTTATGTAAATACTATTATGCTGTTATAAACCTATCTCGGAATTATCTAGATACTAAGAGTACATATTTTTTTTTTCTTTTTAAGAAAATAGTTTAACTAAAATAATAATAAAAAAAACTTACAACAATTGGACTATATTACTTTACAGATCCAACCAAATCTCTTGATTATAATTAAGGTTGTAGTATAAGCATAATTTTGTGTTGGAAATTTTGGTGGCACATCACTGATTTAATGCAGATTCCATTATAGATCCTCTGTTTTACTCATTTCATGCTCAGAATCAAATGGATCTGATTGTGCTCTTCTCAGTTGCTTTAGTTTTGCGTCTTTTTCGTAGAAAGTGAATTAAACAATACAAGTCGGTCCAAATTTTCAGCGGAGGCTGCGTTTACGGAACATCCACTAGATTGTATAAGCTGCATGGAAGATTAATGGATTGGTATTTGCTTAACATGTTGAATGATCCCAAAAGAAAAGGGTTATTACAAAATGATACTAAAATTAATAAACCTAGAATTCGGTGAATTTATATCAAGTTGTATCAGCTGGCAGTGAAAGTGACGTCTCAAATTGAGCCTAACAAGTGACCAACCTGAATCTTGCAGGCTCTTAGACAAAATCAAGACTCAAAGACAAAGATTTCTGCAACCCACTTGCGTTGTTTCAACTTCCAAGGCTCAAAGATTACTTCACTAGATCATGTGCAAGTAGTAGTAGTTGAAAGATTAAATCATCTTCTCTTGAACTAAATTCACTCAAGTCATTTTCTTTTTTCATTTGGGGCATGATATATCCATTGCAATTGAGTCAATAAACAATTTCAAAAAGTTGGTGAACATTAGGCTGCGATCAAGCACATGGGTCGTGATTAAAATTTTTCCACGTGTAGATTATGTATTGGTAACGTGCGTAGATTGATTGGAGGGACACTTTTCTTGCACTACAAAAATAGCAAACAAAATTGCCACCAGAGGCATTTGTTTTCTCCTATACTCAAAAGGTGAGGTCCAAGTTCATGTTACTTTTCCATCTCACAAGAATGGGAAGGTGAAAAATGTACCCATCATAAATTTGATACATAAAAAGAGATTACATATTTCGGGTTTGCCTAACTAAACAAAAAGTCGAGAGCTTTATGCATAACTCAATATCTGGTTCCATTTTTTTCAAGATTCGTGGAGCAAGGGAGAAAACCAGAATAGCTTCTTATTATTCCATTTGAAAGTGTCAGTGTATTCGTGTTTGATCTTATCTTAACAATTTGGGAGATTGTGAAGTCTCATGGTGAGGGTGGTTTGAGGAATGAAAGGAGAAGATAATGGATTTCTGGCCAGAATTTCTTGCAAGCAGTTCGGGAAGAGAGTTTGTAGCAGGTGGCTTTGGAGGCATAGCTGGTATAATTTCAGGTTATCCACTTGACACTCTCCGCATCAGATTACAGAACACGAATAATGGCTCTGCTTTCACCCTCTTTAGGCACATGGTGTTTAGGGAAGGACCAACTTCTTTGTACCGCGGCATGGCCGCACCATTAGCCTCTGTTACTTTTCAGGTCATTTTTTGGTCTCATTCATCAACTTTCTTCACCTTATTTTTCTCTCTTTTGCATTTGTAAAATTTCATTTTGATGCTCATATCATATACCCTCTTATCTTATCTCAACCTTCCCATTTCTTTTACAATTTTGGTACACCTTAAGATTCCAACTTTTCTTATTCGGAGAAAAGAAATTGGATAAAAACCTATGACCTGCAAGTCATGGTCAGGGGAATATACTATAATATCACAGGTGGTTTCTTATTTGGAATATGAAGATTCACAAACAATTAATACCCTTTTGAGAGTCACTTTCCCACGGCTTTTAATTTTATAATCATAACAATCTTGCTTTAGGATAGAGATAGAATTGTACATGAATCCTTTTTTGCTTTTGCTTTTGAATTGTTCAACAACCATTATTCGGATAAGGAGTTTAGGATTCTGACTCGTGCACAACAAAGTTTATCCAATTCCTCAATTTGAGGATACACAAAAGTTTAATAGCCACTGATTCAGCAACGATTTTCCATTTTCCATGACGTCAAATCTTGACATACTTTGAACAGTAGTTTTAGTTTGTGGGTGGCATTGGATCATAGCTATTGAGACTTCAAAAGGAATGAATGACATTTAAACTGTTTTTATGTGAATGGTGTGCTAGGAACATGGCCTTGTAGCTAGAAAGGCCTATTACATGTCATTGTTTCCTTTATTTGTCTACACTACTCAAAAAGTGCATATGAATTTGAATGTCTCAAATTGATTTTCATTCGTTTTATGGCTGCAGAATGCAATGGTTTTCCAAACGTACGCGGTTCTGTCAAGGGCATTTGACTCATCCGTTTCTCCCAAAGACCCTGCTTCCTACAAGGGTGTTGCATTAGGAGGAACTGGTACTGGGGCACTCCAAAGTCTATTACTTTCCCCTGTAGAGTTGATCAAAATCCGACTTCAGCTGCAGAACGAAGGCCAGATGAAAGAATCCACAAAGGGTCCTATGAGGCTTGCCAAAAACATTTGGAGAAAAGAAGGCCTTCGAGGCATTTATCGAGGACTTGGTGTCACTGTGATGAGGGATGGACCCTCTCATGGTTTATACTTCTGGACATACGAATACATGAGGGAACGATTTCACCCTGGTTGCAGAAAAAGTGGTGAAGAAAGTGTGAAGACTATGTTGGTAGCAGGAGGATTAGCAGGGGTGGCTAGTTGGATTAGTTGCTACCCTTTTGATGTTGTAAAGACTAGACTCCAGGCTCAAACACCCTCTTCTCTCAAGTACAAAGGAATCGTAGATTGTTTCAGAAAGAGTGTTAAAGAAGAAGGATACAGTGTGCTATGGCGGGGTCTAGGAACTGCGGTAACCAGAGCTTTTCTAGTAAATGGGGTCATATTTGCTGCGTATGAGATTACACTAAGATTACTGTTTAACAACGGAAGTGTTCATATCAAAGAAACTATTTAGGAGAAACACTGGTGTGGTAGAAAACCACCAAAAACACCCTCTGATATTCAACAACTCATAGATAGATATTCCATATGTAATATTCATTACACGATCTCTTGAAAATTTGTCTCCAAGAACAAAGGTTATACTTAAAATATATATTGTACACTAGACCATTCCAACTAGTATACATGGACTGAGTCATAGACGTTTCATAAGGAGCACTTGTAAAATCTTCATTCTTATCATAATTTTCAGGTTAAATTTTATGATCTTCCAAAATATAAAGTATAAACTTATTATTGTATATAAAAGAGATGAAAACATAAAATTGTAAAGTAGATTCTGCTAACTAGTCAACTTAATTATTAAATGAATAAATAAAAGCCCATTTCGAAAGAAAAGGCACACTTTCATCCTTTCATGCCATTCTTCTCTGTTGTGGGGTAATAGTTGGTAGACGCCTTCTTCTTACACCTTCATAGTCTTTTAAATGCCACAAATGTCATAGGTGTAATAACATGAATGAAATTTGATAACAAAATATATATCTCGGATTATATAATTATAATATGTATTAATAATATAAGAATCTGATATATGAACTGTATATCAGATAAAAAAGAGGGATTCAATCCGGTATATAATTTTCACTGTATGTTAATTAATTAATATACCAAATTATAAAATCTAGTATATAATAATTATATTACAGATTGAATCTCTTTCTCTTAATTTATTTTTATTTTATATACCAGATTTTTAAATCTAGTATACAAAAGTTTTTGAAATTTGATTTTCGAAAGTTTTCCAGTGCCACCTAAACTACCTTCATTATCAAACTTCAACCACCACCACCACCGTTAAACAGACAGAACCAAGGTACGGGGTGAAGGACGGTATAAAATTTTACCATAAAAGCATTTTTACCATTTTACATATACTGTGAAGGTGCAGGATGAGATTACGGAGTTGAAGGAAGAAGGTCTCTAGTTGCTAGTACTCAATACCTAACAACTTAATGGGTTTTCATATTGGATAGGCCCAGTAAGTACAATGATGGACTTAATTTTGTCATTATTATTGGATAATTATTTTTTGAACCTGCATGATTTCTTCCTAAATGGAATGACTATATAATCGGAAGGTGATGCTTGCCTTGATTTGAAAAAAAAAAAAAGTTAATTTTTGGTACACCTAACCCAACCCACCACCACATTAAAAAGGCAGAGACAGCCCCCCAAGCAGGCGGAGAGAAAGCCCAGAAACGTGGCCCTTTGCATCGGCCAACAAACGCAGTCCATTATGGTCAAAATCCACCACCTTTTTCACACATAACAAAAAAGAAGGACACGTGTCAGGATCCGAGAGAGCCCGAAAGGTTGCAGCATTTTTGAATGCGAAGGAGCCAAGCGCGCAACGATAAACATAGAGAAAAGCCGCGGCGGGCCCCACCCACGTGAGCGACGGTGGGCGATGATAGGACAACTTAAAGAAAAAGAAAAGAACACACGCCACGGACCCAGCTCTACGTCGTCGTTTCAACGTTTCACACGTGCCGCACCTTCGTCTTCCAGATTCAATTCAAAATATTGAAAAGCTGTTTAGTTTGTTCTCCACTCACCGCATTGGGTCCTATTTACCTTATATATCATTCTTCGGTTCCACTCTACACAACGCTCCTCCTCGAAGCTTCTCTTCTTAACAGAATATGAACAGACACGGGCAGAGATCCGGTGCGACGGGGGTGCACCATAACCGCCAACACTCCGAACACTATCTCGAAGCTTCTTCCAAGTGGTTCAACTCCTCCTCCAATCACATTCCTCCTCTTCAGGTCTCTCACTGTTCCTGTTTCCTTCTTTTCGTGTGTTTTACCCTAACCTTCAACTACTTCACTCCGAATTTTAATATTTCTAATAATGAATCATTGCACGCATTTATTGTTCGCAACAACCGCTAGTCCTCTTTGCAGTGGAAGCTGATTTCTGAATTGCGCTCCATTTTGACTTGCAGGACTACAATTTGTACGGTGGCGGAGGCAGAATGTACCGGAACAGCGTTCAGAAGAGCTTCAATGAGTACTGTGTGGATCCGTTAACGCCTCCTCGTAGTTTTACCGTTAAGAAAAACGGCGACGAGGACGATTCACCTCGCGATTTCAGCCCTGGCCTACTGGATCTCCATTCGTTCGATACAGAGCTTCTTCCTCAGGTTTTTTCATGTTCGTTTCGTTTCAATTACCGTTGAATATTTTTTGTTCGGTTTTGTTTCAATTGTTTGCTTGTGATTTGGTAGATTCCGTCCTCGAACGCGTTTGATTCCGAGCCTTATATTTTTGGCAAACAACCTGGCAGAGCTCGTGCTACGGATAACTACGTCTCCAATAGTCTTGCTGCCACAGAGAATGTGAAATCTAGCAATGTAGCTAAGATTAAAGTCGTGGTATGTTCTTATTTTGCGCACTCCATGTTCAATGAGAGACGTTATTATGCAGTAAATTGTGCTTCGAATCTCACAACTACGAGAGGGAAAGAAAGTAGTATGGGATATGATAGCCAATGCAATAAAGAGAGATAGAGACAGGAAATGTTGACTGTTTGCTATTGAGTTTGGAGGCTCCTACTTGAAAACTGCATTTGTCGTGGTATTTGAAAGTGGAAGTTGGAACTTGTCTTTGTTTGAATTTTGGTTTTGTTCCGACATTGGTAATTTTCTACTTTATGCAGGTTCGCAAGAGACCGCTTAATAAGAAGGAGATAGCTAAACATGAGGAAGATATTATAGACACAGTTTCGAATTCTTTAACCGTGCACGAGACCAAACTTAAGGTGAGTGTAGTAGTCAATGGAAGTCCGTGATATTGAATAGGATATTTTAATTGTCTTTTATGTTGAAAATTATTTGATTGACCAGTTTTGAATGACTTGTGAGAACTATGAAATAGGGAATGAAGTTGCCCGTGAAGTATTTTGTTGATATTTCTAAATCTTTCTCTTGTTCAATTTGAAATGCTTGGTATGAATATGGTGTACTTAGAAAGACAAACAATGTGGTTGGATGTAAACCCCCGCACAGACTATAATTGTCGGTGTTTATTTATAGATAATTGTTCAAGCTTTATCTATCCACTTATTTTCACAAACTTGTGCATATAATTAGTTTTTCGCTATTATATTATAGTAAATGTTTTCATTTAAGCATTTTAAATTTAAATGGTTTACAGGTTGATCTAACTCAGTATGTCGAGAAGCATGAATTTGTTTTTGATGCTGTTTTGGATGAAGAGGTTACAAATGATGAGGTAACTAGCTATAACGCAGCTAAATGTTTAGTTGAAAGAATAAATGGACAAATATATAGCCCAATCTATGTGACTTTATTTTTAATGTTTTGATTTCGTTAGGTGTATCGTGAAACAGTGGAGCCCATAGTTCCAATAATATTTCAACGCACTAAGGCAACTTGCTTTGCATATGGTCAAACAGGTGATAGCAGCTTGTCGAACTTGATTAATTATGTGTTTGCCAATTTTCCGAGTTTAAATCTCCTTTTATTGACTTCTTTTCTCTTACAACTGTAGATGGTAATCTTTTTGAATCGTTAATCATTTTTACATTAAAGTAGTTAGTAATGATACCCCAAATAACCTTATGTCTACACTTGTAGTATATCGAAAAGAAATGTTTGAATACTTAATGGTAATTCACCTGTGAGTATTAATTTAAGCCGAAGTGACTTTATTTGCCTGCACTATTACTTACATTTTTCTTTTAGTATATTATTTGTGAACTTCAAAACATAATTTTCTTCTTGTATAGGAAGTGGAAAAACTTACACAATGAAGCCACTGCCTCTTAAAGCATCAAGGGACATCTTGAGATTGATGCATCATACCTACAGGAGTCAGGGATTTCAGTTGTTTGTGAGTTTCTTTGAAATATATGGTGGGAAGCTTTTTGATCTCCTTAATGATCGAAAGTGAGTCATTTGATCTTTCTTTTATGCACCTGTGGTCTCTATATTCTTTAGGTGTAATATTTGTTAGAATTATAGGTAGAGTTCAAGATTTTCGGCGTTGAGATTGTTTTAATCGTTTCAAAACACACAAAATTTTCATTCATTATATTGCTTAAATGATTTTAGTCGACTAATTCAATTTTAATTGACTAAGATGTTCTAACTTACAAACCCAGAAAGTTCAAAAACATTTTAATTGACTAAAACTCTTTAACTAACTAAAACAGAACTAAACATTTTAGTAAAGGCTCTTAACACTCCTATAGACCAATTTCATCAATTTTAACCAAGATCAAGGAATGAAAACCTACTCACAAATTTAAAATTACAAATTACAACTCTAACAATTTTGACTCCAAGATCAACAGTTTATGACTTCAATCATCAAATCAAATCCAAGTTGTTGAGAGCATCACATTAAATAACTTCAAGCTTTGCTTGGATCTTCAATCTCAATGATATTGTACTTCTGCAGAAAACTATGCATGAGGGAGGATGGTAAGCAACAAGTTTGCATTGTTGGTTTGCAAGAGTACCAAGTATCAGATGTAGAGACCATCAAGGAACTGATTGAGCAAGGAAATGCCACAAGAAGTACTGGCACCACAGGTGCAAATGAGGAGTCTTCACGGTCACATGCAATTCTTCAGCTTGCTATCAAGAGATCTGTTGATGGAAATGTATCCAAGCCTCCTCGGGTTGTTGGGAAGCTCTCCTTCATAGATCTTGCTGGAAGTGAACGTGGAGCAGATACCACAGATAATGACAAACAGACAAGGTACGTCTCAAGTTTTTAATAATTATACTAATGATGTCTCGGATTTTCATCTTCTTAGTTCTTAATAAATTTGTCTGTTTGGTCGGGTGTTCCAAATTATATATGGAATGCAGAATAGAAGGTGCTGAGATCAATAAGAGCTTGCTCGCCTTAAAGGAATGCATAAGAGCTCTAGATAATGACCAAGGACACATCCCATTCAGAGGCAGTAAATTGACTGAAGTTCTGAGGGATTCATTTGTTGGTGATTCTCGCACGGTTATGATATCATGCATATCACCAAGTTCCGGTTCATGTGAACATACTCTGAATACCTTAAGATATGCTGACAGGTAACAATGAAATTTCAACCAACCAAACAATAATTTTCTGTCGTTGATTTTCCACCTCCCTGCAAACCATTCATTCATTGTGCAACCACTGTTATGTACCAAATGAAAGCTTTTGATTTGGCTGTTACACAATATATGAAAATGCAGGGTAAAAAGCTTATCCAAAGGAAACAATTCTAAGAAGGACGTTTTATCTTCAAATTTCAACCTCAAAGAATCAATTACTGTTCCCTTGTCTTCTGTTAACACATATGCCTATGAGGATCGCCCAACTGATACATGGCCTGAAGAAAAAGACGTGGATGAATTTAGTCCTCCTGAAGATTACTATGAACAGGCGAAACCATCATGGAAGAAAAATGGAAAGATAGAGCCATATGGTGCAGCAGATGACAAATTTAAGAAACCTCCCAATGGTCAGATTAAATGGAAGGACATTCCAAAAGTTGAATCTAAACCAGTACAGTCAGATGATGATGATTTGAATGCCCTCTTACAGGTAAAGTATACTACTCGGAAAATGACTTTTCTTACTTACAAAACCTAGAGTAAATGCATATATCATAATTTCAGGAAGAAGAAGACCTTGTAAATGCTCACCGGAAACAAGTAGAGGAGACCATGAATATTGTTAGAGAGGTATTTAAATTGACTCTGTTTTTTTATTTGTTCTTATAAATTTTAACCGTGGCATTTTTAAAACCCTTGAAACTTGTGACTATCAGTGCAGGCTGTAAATTTATTTAAATTGGTGGGTCATTCGAAACGTGGCTTCTCATCAAATTGCTTTTAATCTTTTTTGTACAAGCATCCTCCTAATCCAATGTTGAAACTTAACTTATTTTTAAATTTAAATAACGGGGGTAACAAGGATCAAAGACTAGATCACATATTAATAAAGGTTCACATAGATAATGCCATTAATCAATTTTCTGGAAGTTTAAGCTGGAGAGAGAGCACATGAATATGCATGCACAATAAAAATGGTTTTTTATATTTAACAGCATTTGAAATTGGGCACCAAATTCAATTGAAATATCTTTATGCATGCAGCCAATGGTTTCACTGTTATTTATCCTACTAAAAATGAATACTTGCTAGAACATCCTTCGAGTGCATAGTGGAATGTTGGAAGTAGTTATTAATATATGCTTTACACATGCAGGAAATGAACCTCTTGGTTGAAGCAGACAAACCAGGTAATCAGCTGGATGATTATATAGCAAAACTAAATGCCATTCTGTCACAGAAGGCAGCTGGCATCATGCAGTTACAAACCCGTTTAACTCATTTCCAGAAACGTTTAAAGGAGCATAGCGTTTTGGCTTCATCGGCTGGTTACTAATTTAAATGAGACCTCTGAGTTAAGTGGAGTCATTCGTAAGGATGGGAAAAAGTTTGGAATAGCATGTTGTGAAAAGGATTTTTTTTTCTAATTTTTTAAACCCTAAATTGTTTGGAAGTTTTCATCAGGGAGTGGTGCATTCATCTCCCTTGTTTGGAAGTTAAGATTATACATAATTGATATAAATTACAAATTTAATTCCAACACCACCCTTGTAATCTTTATTACATTGTTACTTGACTTTCTTAAAAAATAGTTCAAGCAACATTATCATTTAATCACTAATTAATATATGGTAATTCTATTAATTTTTATAAAAAAAATTAACAGTCATTTTTTAAAGAAAAAAAAAATATCTTGAATTCCAATTAACAGGATAAATTTTTTTACACTAACCATCATGAATGTTGAACTTTTCTATTTAAAATTTTTAAAAGTTATAATACCAAAAGTTTTTTATTCTTGAATGAGAACATTTTTTTTTTCAAAATATAATAGAAAAATATATTAAAATATTTAATTAATATTAGGTGTTAATACTGTCGAAGGTCCAGGGGATAATATGGTTCAGGGTGAAAATAATTGTCTACTGCAGGTTTAACATAATTCATTTTCATTTATGAGTTTTGGTCGTACCTTCGTCTGCATTAAATATTTTTGTCGCTTCTCTTTCTTCGTCTTCTTATTCCTTCCTCTATTCAACTTTCTTCGCCCGAGACCTTAGAGCTTTTTCCGGGCGTGAAGCCTCATCGGCGCCGTCATGTCTCACCGGCGGACCTTCTCCTAACACTAAAAACCACGTTGACGGCAGTTTAAACATCATCGCTGAAAATGATTGTGGGTTGCAAAATACAGAAAAGAACTTGGTGGTGACTCGCAGAATCATAACTAAACAGTAAAATATTTCCTAGTTAATATTTTTGGATCATGAACAAAGGAACATCGTGATTTTACTGATCTCAGTCACGGTGCTTCAAGCGATTGCTGTTTGTGCTACGTTGTGACTGCAGAAGTTGCTCCGCTGCCGGAGATTTTTCCAGTGGTGGCGCATGGGTCAAAGGAAACAGAGAAGGTGCTGCCACGATAACATTCTGAAGATTAGATAAATCTAAGGAGTGCAGCATAAACCACGTGCAAAAGTGGGTCACTGTAGCCGTAGTTGAAAGTTTGAGAGTTATAAGTTAGAATTAAAAACTAATTAAGTTGGATAAGATTAACTAATTGATCAATATAAATATAAAATTACATAAGGAATTTTAATTATAAGATTAAGTCATTATTTTTCTTGAATGAAAAAATTAATAAATAGGGTTTTAAATGCATTAGTGAAGGTAAAAATGAAAAAAAGCTGCTACTAAGTGTGATTTGTTAGAAAATTAAATTGAGGTATTTTAATTATAATTGAGTCTGAGAAAAATTTACACAATATTCAAGAAAAACTAAAATTTAAGTATTCTAACATAATTCAAACGTACAATAAAAATTAGATTTCCAAACTATATTTTGAATTTCAATCTTGTACAACAAATATTAGATTTCTAAAATAAAATGTTGAATCTCAATTTTGTAGAAAGAAAGCTGCTTGAAAAGAAAAATCATTATCATAGTCCGTAAATATTTGTTTTTTCTTATTTTACAGTGACCAAAAAACATTGATTACTAAGCTAGTTTATTTTCATGGGTTACTTGAAGAAATCGTTAAAAAGCTACTAAAACAAGTTTGTGTAGCAGATAAATTTGTTTCTAGTGAGAGAAACTTGTTGTCTTACATTTCAATTTTTATTAATTTCTAATTCTATTTTTGTTGAAGATAGATAGATTATAATATATAAAAATTTAAAATTTAACATACTATTTTTAGATTGAATTAAATTTAAAATTTATATAGAGTATATTTTTTCTTCAGGTGTAAAAATATAATTTTTCCTTTAAAGTTTGTTAAAATGTTCAAGTAATGATAAATTTCAGACAAAACAATTAAGTTAAAGAAGCTGAAAATGGAAGAATCATTCGCCCAAAAATGTTTTTCCTGTGAAGTAACGAGCTAAACACATTTTATCTTATATTTTGATTCGAGTTTGGTCTTCCAGATTTTTAAAGTTTTATTTCAATCTTTCATGAAATTGTTATTAGATTAAGTCGATAGTTTCGTTAGTTTACTACACTTACATCATCAACTCAATGACATGTAAATGGAACAATTGGAAAAAGAGAAATATTCCTCCGCTCTAAGAAATCACTATCATGCACGAACAATGTGGATTATTGAAGCAATGTAACAATGTGGATTATTGAAACAATAACTAGATAGTACCATGAAAGAAAAGAAAACTGAAAATAGTGGGAGTTAAACTAAACAGACTCATTAATCTTGGAAAAATTGAGGAGAAACACCGAACAGATCTTTCAAAACCTAGATCTTTCAAAACCTTAAAGTATTTGGTCTTTGGATTTTTTTTCTTCTAAATCACTTAACTTTCGGTATGGGACTTAGAACATTGAATATTTAGCATTAATTCCTATAAGCTGTTGAATTTGCAATGTGGCTAAGTAGCAAGCAACCTTATCTGAAGCGAATTGGACCAAGTCTTTCCTTCGAGGGCTTGATGCTGCTGGAACATGGCTGTGAAACAGATAACTCTGATTGAATGTTCATGAAAAAGTTGTCAACAATATCTACATAGACAGGGCTCTTGAGGCGAGAATAGTAGTGCAGTGCCTCTTCCATGTCCAGCACATGCTCTACATCACTCGCATCCACCATATCCATTGCCTTCATCTTTTGTGCTAAAACATGAACTTTCTTGTTCATGTTTTGTGAATTGAACTCCTCTTTTTTTGGGGGGTGAGAGCTTCCTTTCTTCTTCTTCTTCTTCTCTTGTGCTCTCTCCTCAATCTTGCTCCTTTGTGGCTTTTGCTTCGCAAAACAAACGAAGCTTTCAGTGCATGAAGCAGCTCTGGACCTGCTGCTGTGACCATACATGTTTATTCTGGTGAGATCAGTCTGCAGAAGATCATAAAACTCGTTGTAAAACTGGTCGCTTCTGTGAGTTCTTGCATTGTTGATTCTACAAAGGAATGGATTGAAGGAAAGAGTGCTGGGAAGCTTTTGGTACTCCCCAAAGAAGAAAGACAAGAAATTTCGGAAGCTTTTGTGGAAGAAGAGCTTGGTTTTGCGAAAGGTTTGTATTAGCTGCATTTGTGGTTACAGTGTGAAAGGAAGTGGCTTTTGTCTTCTGCAGTGGGTCTCCAACTTTAAGGGCAGTGATAGTTATATGTTCTCCAATTTTGTCCACATTCAGATTTTGAAATTAAGAGAATTGCGGTTGGTAACTGGCTTATTAATAAGCTCACCAAAAAAACAAAACCAATGTGTTTCCTCTGGCTAGCTTAAAACTCTACCATCTTGTCTACGGCATCTCATGTTCACTTTGTCACTTTCAAACCCCTTCCCTCCCTGGTTGTGACTATATGGTAAGTTGGTAATATGAAAAAAAAGATCAGGTAATTACTTCTCTTGGGTTAAAGATATTTGAGGAAGAGATTATCAGTCTTTGGACTTGTCTTCTTTTGACAAAGAGCTGATCGCATATTAAGATGGAATGACAATAAGAGTGGGTGACTAAAAGATTAATGTCTTACATGGAAGAAAGGGAGTAAAAAATAAGATTGTTTGGATTATGAAAAATATATTAGAAAGTATAGAAAAATGAAGAAAAAGTTAATGAAAATTGGTAAGTAATGTAAAGAGTGTGATGAATAAAAAGAAATTTAATTGATGAAATTGTAAAATAATAATTTTATTTTTATAATTAAAATAAATAAAATAACTTATTTAGACGTAGAATTCAAGTATAACTAAAGAATTATTCGTATGTATGTGGATCAGTAGATTCAGTTGACAAAAATAGGAATTATCTAACACTTTGAATATATACAAAATCGTTAAAAATTTTGAAAAAAAATTGATACTACACTTTAATTTCACAAATATAAAAAATAATCTATAAAGTTAAGCTACTTATCCTTATCACATCGGTACTGCACGGTAATTTTTGTTGCTCAATTATATAATTTTATTTTTATGCATGTATAATAAAAGATCCTGGACAACACAGTTAAAACTGGGTTATCATCTGTCTTTCTCTTTGTTTCAGCTTCTTATGGTGAGGGCCAGTTTATTCTCACAATTTTCCTTTTTTTCCCCTCAGAATTAGCAAATGGAAAAAGTCACCATCTGTACCCTTGAATCGTTGTAAACAGTAAAGAAACAGAGGCTAAATGTCGGTTCAGGAAATCAGGTAGTCCTGAATTTGAGTTTTTCGGAGGTCTATGTGCTTGTTTTGTCCTGCAACTTGATTTTAACTTTTTGGTACTACAGTAAAAAAATTAATGCCCCTCAAAAGCGGATTCAGACATTGCTTTTAACAGAAAATTCGGTATGTGTCACTGAGAATAATTAATGGTACACATGCACATAATTCCAGAAACGGAATCTGTAAGGAGTCATTTTGTTGGAACTGGATTAGAAAGTGGAAGAATGAAAAGAAAGATGATAATCATGGTATTTCCTGATTGTGAAAGGACAGAAGATAGGAGAGAGAATTCTTTCCAGATTCCCTTTACAGATGATTTCTCATCTTATAAATAGTAAAACTCAATTCTGATACAACACAGATTGCCTGTTCCCTTACATCCTCCTCATATTTATTTGCCCCTCAAATCCCCTCTAACTCACTAACCCTTCTACTAAATATTTTAATCGTTCTAAATAAACTCCTAACTCCTAATCCTAACATAATCTCTACAGCTTCAAATGCATCTGTACTAAGTCCAGTTTAGCTCCAAAAGTTGCAATATTTGCAAATGAAGTTTACAATTTTTTTTTCAACGAAAAATGAAGTGATATAAGGATGGAAATCCTATGCGGTTAGTTTGTCCATTGTTTCCCAAATTATCATCTATCCTTAGGCTTTGTAATTTGGTAAGAAATAGGTGCATGGTCCCCAATCTATAGACATGCGACAGAGAGAAGAGTGCATTCTATTTGCTGCACTGGGGCCATATAGGGCACTTGCCAGTGTTTTAATTCTTTCACCCACCTCGGTACAGAATTATAAAATTAAAGCAACAAGGCTTGCGTGAGGTTGGCACGTACCTGTTGCTTTCTCGAAAGAGTTATATGCCCTGTGAAGAAAGCAACTGACATTACTTTGGAAGCATAAACACAGGCAATACTCGTGAGCTCTGCATACTGATTAAAAGCTTTTAATTACTAATAAATTATTTGAAGGTCTGCAAACTCTTGAGATGTTCAAATTAGACCTGGTGTTGATGCCTTTTACAGAGTATTAGATGTGTTGTTTTTCATTTACAAAAGAATGTAGTTATAATTTGTGAAGGCGAGGAGGAGTACTTAATCGAAAGGACATACAAACTGACATGTGATCGTTATCTTGAAAGCAGGTCAGGAACCTAAAACGATAAGAAAATTGAATATTATTATTTTATTACTGCTAAGTCTATCAGTACTAATGAGCAACAGTCTCAAAAGCTGTAAAAAAGATAATCAGTTTCATATGTACAGTATTTCAAATCCCTATAGATAACGTAAACGTACGTTTTCAAACTAAATTCTCAAACATTTTAACTTTCGAGTATTAACTTAAGTATAAAAAATCTACCTCCTCCATCTCACAATTCGAAGACTCAAAATCGAATTATGCAGGAGATCCCTTCAAGGCCCATAAAAGAAGAGTAGAGTTTTGCTCAAATCCAATAAAGAAATGGATGGAAAGTGATACAAATTATCCATGATTGATTGTGAAACAAAAAGAAGCGGGCTAAAGATCAGATATGTAAAACAAGTATACTTGCCCTTGAGTCCACGATCCCATACTAGGCCTGAAAGCCGAAAGAAAGTTGCAGCCGACATCAAATCACTCACATTGAACAGGAAATTAACGTGTTTACGTCTCATTCTTTTCTTGGCCACAATATGCCATATGAACCATACATGGTAATGTAAGTCAAATTAATTTCTAGTACATACCCTACCAATAATAGGATCAGATAAGGTTCATTAGTCCTTACCAGTACATTTTTATGGGGATTGTCCACTGGTATTTTAAAAGAACGGATAGTAAGCAGTCCTAAAATCCAATGGTTCTAATAAGTGTATGATATTCCTTTTTCGTCATAATAACACAACTTTAAAAGGCCTGAGTTTTCTGCAGTTCTAAAACTGACTCCAGAGAACCCTTACAGAGATAAAATGTTAAATACTTCCATAAAAAAATGTATATGACTCAATAATATAACGGCAATCTTTGTAGGTTTGCATGCATAGTCTGATGAATAAGTATATCTATCACGAGCTCTGATGTTGAAAACGGGTCAATTACGCACACTAGAGTTGGGCAAATTTGGATTTGGCAACTCATATTTGTATCTTAACTGTGCTAACTAGAACAATTTATAGTCTGCTAACAGGATCAGCTAAAGGGACTATAGGGAGCATGTCTTTTTGAGTTTGAAAAACTGATGCAACGACCTATGTACCTCACCATAGTTAATAGAAGAAACAAGGCGATCTTTTATCCACTCCGGGAGCTTGGTGACTGGGTGAGACAAACTCCGTTTTGAGGAATCAGATGCATATCTCGTGTCAACCAACAAAATTGCTGCATAGTCATTAATGTGACGGATAGCTCTACCTGAAATAAACATATTTATCATGAAATATTAGGCACAATTTGCAGGTACAGATTGCACAACAGACAGAAGATCCCCTAATATATAGAACCTGAATTCCTTCATTTAATTCAAAATTAGACTTAACTAATTTTAATCCCTTACTGTCGTAATTGTACGATTTTTGTCTCATTCCAATTGTGACGATTAGATCTCTTAAGCTTTCTACCATTTAAAATTAAGCTCCGCCATGGATTGCACCAAATATTTAATAAAATAAACGAACAAGACAAATTAGGCATGACATGACAGTAATATGCATCAGCTTCAAAAACACAACATCTAATCTACGTTGACCTCAATAATATATCTTTCGAGGGCATTGACTTAATTGTCTTGTTGAGTGTGGCAAATTCTTGTTTATATGACAACAAAAGAACTGTCTTTCATTATAAGCAATTAATACATAAATACTGGATTTGATGTAATAAAAATGGATGAACCTCCTTTTAAATGAAAGAAAACTAAAAACCTCGATGATGCAATTGGAACCCAGAAATGAAAATCACGCAACATAGGGGAAACTAAGCATGCAATAAAGCCAAAAAATTAACTACGACACATCTTGAGTCTTGAGAGTCCTATCTTAATTTTTATAAATAATAATTTAAACCAAAAATATCATATGAAAAGTGGTTTATAGCAAAACAATGCTCAACCTCGCTCGTATGGATCTACAATCCACATAAATATCATTTAGGGGGGTTACTGTAAGTTGTAAGTACGCACCTATTGATTGATTTACAGCTTTCATGCAAAGATTCTCGTAGTACTCTTTTCCTCTGTGAGTGCAACTTCTTAAGACGTCAAAACCACCTTCAACATGTCCACTGTATAAATCATAACTGGTAGAAACGCTAGAATTCTCAAGCTTTAAATTTTGAAAACGATCAATGTGCTTTATCCTCTCCAACAACTCTATATCAGATGGGCTAGCATAGGGTAGTCCCACCATGACTATACATCGGCCCATCCCATCACTTAAGTTGATCCCTTCGGATAACTTCGCACCAACAACGGCAAGGAGTACTGCACCACTATAAGATGCTTGGTTTACTTCTGAATTCACACCCGATAATGTATAAATGGTATCTTTATATTCCTTGAGAACGGATTCAACGTCCATGTTATTTCTAGGCTCCCTAAAGACACGCTTCCTCTTTGTAATCCTTTCAAGGATGCCAGATGATTCCCATTGCTCATAGACACTATTTTCATAATCAAAAGAAGGGAAGAAGACGACAATTCCTTCCGGGACCACAGTCACCAGATTACACAGCAAAAGACCCAGTTCTCGTATCTATAAAGCACAAGATGCAGCACAATCAGTCATTTTCCATAATTAGTATTTCATTAAATTAGACTGGAGAATGGAGGATGATAGATAGAACAATGACCCACGCACCATGTCTGGTGAGCTCCTGGAGCTGAAGCTAAAATTAAAGGTGCGTCCAGTAGGCCCCCGTGCAACAGCAATTGGCATAATGCTATCTGGAGGAACAATATGCCCGCATGAAAAGAAATGCAACTGGTTTGGTGGTAACCATGGAAACAGTCTCTCCCTAGTCTCTTCTATTGGTCGTAGTGTTCCCCCTACTAATACAACGGCATGTGCTTCATCTACAATCTAGAGAAAGTTTCCTAGTTATTTTATTCTTCATCCATCTGTTCGGAAGAGAAACATACACCTACAAAATCTTTTCTAATTAAGACAACAGTATCAGGCAAACCTCAGAAAAAATCTTCTCTCCACTGAGCATAACATACTTTATATATCCTCCTTGCTTCTTGAGGCTCGTTAACCTGGACCTGGAAATTATTATCCTTCCATCACCATCGTTGTTTGTTAGTGATAGTAACATGTTAGCTAAGGCCTGGAAAGCAGATACACAACTTCCCTCTTCGGCATGTTCCCTGATCTTATGGTGTGCTGGTATCTTCTCCAAGGTAGCCAACTTCTCTCCATAACCACTAACCTGGAAAATCAAAAAAACTTTCATATCTAAACGGCAACAGAATATTCAGAAGCATAGTGTGGCATTCTCTCATAAGAAAATGTATATATTACGTGGCGAGATTCACCTTGTGCATGAGATTACTTTCCTTAATATATTTCAACAATTTGACCAAGTTGATATTGTCTATATTTTGTTCGAATAAGAAATCATTGATGGCCACAGTAAAATCGGAGGCGATACTTGAAGCATGAGCGATATCACAGCAAGAATCTAGAAGATTTCCATCTTTATCATCAAGTAGTACTCGGAGAAAAGCTTGTGTGAGGACCATGAGAGTTTGAATGTATCTCCGATTAGTAGGTCCCAAAAGATTCCGGAATCTCCCAAAGTACTGTTCCAAATGGTTGTGCACAGTCTCCAGCTGTAAAAAATAAGGACAACCATATAATAATTGACGAAAAATTAAACATCCCAAATATGGTTGTAAACAAGATATAACTTGCATGATGTCTAATGTCTGCAACTAAAGCAACTGTAATTGTCAGATCAATGATCCATAATCATTAGTTTCCCTTCGTTTCATAGGATTTCCAGACCAATCACCTAAAATAAAATATTGACTTCATTCAGATGACTGGGAAGGCAATGCTTATAGAGTTCTTAGGTTAGGTTGTAGTAAATAGTAACAACCTTGTGGCAAAAAGGACACCAAAACGCCTATACAAAAGCTAATTGCAACTCTAACAGTTTTTAAAAGACACTGGCAAATTTTCAAATCAAGTTAAGATAGAAATGAAAATCATACCTGTGATAAAGTAATTTTGGAGTCATACATGTCGATGAGTGAATCAGCTAAATTATGAGCCTCGTCTATTATAACAATATTGGATTTCAAATTCAGGCCTAGTGCATCACGAGATGATTTAGACAGAAGAGATTGATATGGTAGGACAACAAGATCAGCTCTTCGAACCATGCTCCTAGAGCCATAGTATGGACAAGTTCCCATAGTTCTTCCAAGATTAGCAAGATCTTCAATATCCAAGGGTCTTTGTTGAAATACCTCATTCCTAAATTCTTGTTGAACTCTATGTTTTCTAAGCATTGGGCAGCCAGAGGTGGCCTTTGTTTTGCGTATCCCTGCACCTACTTTTAAGTTCTGCAAGTCAGATCCACCATTGTTCAAGAGATGTTACTGTCCGCAATCCTGTCTTCTTTATTCAAAATCAAAAGATTTTACTAACACTAGGTAGTGAATACCAAGATACATACTTATATTCCTAAATTTTATATTCCTAAAGACATTCAACATGGTGTCATCCTAAATTTTATATTCCTAAAGAGAACTGTTTTTGTTGGATCTTCCACTGAGCCAACTGACCAAATCTTAATTGCTGAACAATAGAAGCATCACTTACAAAAGGTCATCAACAAGTACCTTCGAGCACAAAAAAGTAAGTGAAGGAATATAACAATAACCAAGGAGTCATGTTCATGGAAATGGAACAATTATGCTAAATTAAGAACGACTGAGTCAAGAATACGGATCTAAATCACAAATACCATCCGCTATAATTAAAACAAAAAAGTGTCAAACCATTCTCAATATTAAGCATGCCACTTTTTCAAAACTGCACACCTTAACTTTTGTCGCACCATTTTTCTTTTTCTTCTGAAGTTCCAAGCATCGCTCATTTATGCGTGTAGAGTTTCCAAGTGCAACTACCTCTGCAAACCATGCAACAAATCATACGTAAAATATAAGACAACCATCTGCAGCTACACCCGCTTCAACAATTGAAATAGAAAGGACAAAAAAAAAAGCAGTATCATAGTGAAGCAATCTCAACCTTCATTAATGCAAAGATTTTTCCTGGAGCCTAAACTCGCAATCTTCATCTCTTCTGCGAAGACCGTCCTCCTCAACTCCTTTATGAACTGGGAAAGCTGCGAATGAGTTCTACTACAGAAATAAACCTTCCACTTCTTCTCCTCCTCTTCCTCCTCGCTAAACTCATCTTCACTAGAGGAACTAAAGGAGGTTTTAACACTCTTCCTCTTGGACCCCATACTCCCTGGCCCTCTCTCCTCTTCACTCTCGTATTCCTCCAATAAAAACTCCTTATCAATACCATCATCCACTGCATCAATTTTCCTCTGCAGACTCTCACACCCCTTCTCCTCTCCAGCACCCATAACCCTAAAATCCTTACGAATTTCCGTACTCTTTTTACTATTATGAGGTTTTCCCCACACAGACTTTTCTTTCTTTTTGTTATTCTCCACTTTGTTGACGATAAAGTCCCTCATCCAATCAGGTTCGTCATCTGAACCAACTCCGCCGCCGCCGCCATTCCCCGGATTCTCATCACAAGCTGCTTCCTGTTGGAGCCTCCGATCAAGCACCCATTGCAAGGCACTGCAAATCACACTCATGGTCTTCCCTGTCCCTGCTCCAACATACATAATGTCCAATCACACACTCATTTTAGCATTAACCGAATCCAATAAAGCAACCTTAGCTTCAATTACAACACGAAAACTGAAGAAATGGAAGTTAGTTAGCACTCACCAGTTGGGCTTTCCAACATAGACACGCCTCCTTTGTTGAGAGATTGATACAAGCTGTTCATGAAATCAACCTGAATCGAATAGGGTTCGAAAGGAAAACCTGGGAATTTTGGCGCTCCTTCTTCACCTGCCATTTTCGTGTGGCTTTCTCGCGTAGAAGCAACTACGATTATCCTTTTTATTTTCCTTTTGGCGGGAACATAACTTCACCCGCTTTTTTTTTTTTTTGCAGTGCTAAATAATTGGGCCGAAGACCCAAACCAAAATATTACCTAACATCAAAACGGTCATTTCTTCCTGTACCTCTTCCTGCACCCATGCTTATTCAAATACCAAAACTACCCTTTCAAAATTTTCAGTTCCAAATTGTGGAATGTGAAGAATTTATGAATTATCTAATCCAGAAGTTATTTTTTTTGTTATTATGTTTTAAATTATATAATTTGAAATAGAAAATTGCGTTCTAAGACTTGAACTAAACTCCCTCTTAAAATGGGTACAGGACTGTACACCAAAACTCTTCTAAACAGCACGAAGCGAACTAGGTTATGCGTGCATTGCAAAATCTGAGGTTAATGTAGGTTTCTTTGTTTTATTTTTCTTTCATGTTAATATTTTTCTTCTCTCTTTGTTCCTCTCCTTAACGATGACATTGGAGGTGAAGTGCTACTGTGGCTGAGAAGAGAAAGAGGGGTGCTCAATGAGAAGATGAAGAAGAGGGTAAAACCGTCATTTTACTTTTTTTTATGGAGGTGCACAAGAAACTATGGAAGTGCAGGAAGAATCACCATGCTCGTGCATACATAAATCCTCTCATTCCGCAGCAATTATCAATTATTAATATTGGTTTTTATCGAAGTAAAGAAACTTAATTATTCCTTTTTTTTCCCACACTATATTGATAAAAAATAATAACCTAAAGTCAAGAGGTCCAGATATTAATGAGGCTTATTATATTCATTCACACATTTATCTTTCTGCAACAAGAACTCCTCCACTTAAGAATTTTTTATCTGCTCTGCTCTACTTCCTTCAAGGGTGTAAAAAATTATTTTTGCTTTAAAATTTGTTAAAAAATTATAGTAATGATAAATTTGCGATAAAATAATTATATTAAAGAAGCTGAAAATGGGAGAATCATTCGCACAAAATATTTGTTCTTCGAAATAACGAATTAAATACATTTTGTTTTATATTTTGATTCTGAGTTTGGTCTTCTAAATCTAAAAAGGTTTTACTTTAATTTTCTATGATATTGTTATTATACCAAGTTAATCGTCGTTGTGTTAGTTTATTACACGTACATGATCAACTTAATGACATGGGAATGAATGCTTGTACCCCCACAACCAAATGTTAATGTCTTAGGGAAGAAAAACTTAACTCAAATGCAATACATATAAAGAAAGTCTAGTTACCAAATCATTAACACCGTAGAATTTACTAATATGACACCTTTACGCCAACGGTAACGGATGGTGAAATTGGTTTTTTATTTTCTCTATCCAAGGGCTACTAGTCCTTCTGTCAAAGGAATGTCATCAGTCACAATTATCCAGGTTTTATGTGGTTCAAAGCACCAAGGTGTTTAGAAGCTTTTATAGCATGCTGAAAGATGGAAAGAAAAGAAAAGACTCAGAGGTTAAATCTGGATATTTATAGATGAAACCGTGGAGTTTGATTAATATAAGTTTGCGGAGGAAATTTTACTCCTCTGAATCAGATAAAAGTGGCCTATAAAATGTTAGTATAGAATATTTGAATGCACCTTTTACCAGTATTACGTTGTCGTTGTCAATTGTTTGTTTGTTTTCTGGCACGGGTGACTAAATAGAAGAAAATTAGTATGATCCAAGTACGCATGAGATATGGGACAACGAAAAAACTTAATAGCTTAAGAAATTTATTGGTGTACGTGATGTGTTATCAGAACAAGTGGCTTTGCTGTGTCAAGCTTTTACGAAAATAGAGAATTTTTATTTTAATCACGTTTAGGAATATTAAGAAAATGTATTATTTTTATAAAAGGCAAATAGATGTTAGATTCAACTTATTAGGATTAGTTTGACCACGATCGAAGTAAAAGTATATATAAAAACTTTTTAACAAATTTTACTAGAATACCTGTACGACAGATCTCATTAAACATTAAATGCGTTCTTCTTTAAAATGTGTTTTTCAATTGAAAGGAATATGCTTAGTTCAAACAAAATTGAGTTTTTATGATCTCTTTACCCGATTTATAAGATAACTAGGTCTATATAAATTATAACAAGTATTTATAAATAAAAATTTTCAACAACCGTTTCATTAAAAAAAAATAAAAAAAATTGTTGTCTTTTATAACTTGTCGTAGTGATTTTAATCCGTTTAACAAGAGCTTTCTCACAATAAACGGATCACATACACGAGGAGCTCACCTTGGCAGTCTGGCACAATTATCGGTAGACTTGACAGAAGATGGCTTCACAAAATTTTTGCCGATAAAGAATCTTAAAATAATTGCACTGACTCAATTTACATCTGATTTGCCTGAAAACACCAACCTTAATTACAAAACCCGACTTTATAGGTGGAAAAAATGAATTGCCTTTGTAGCTCAGTTGTAGTAGGATGCCGGTTGCAAAGACGAAAGGCAACCCAACCAAGAAATATCACAAAAAAAAAAGTGTATTTCCAAAGACAAAGAAAGTGCTTCATCTGTATATTTACCGTGTTCTGAACTCACCAAATTTATGCTTTTCTTCGTGCAGCTGCTTGAAAATATCATCAAGCTCTGGAAATGCTGACGTCAGAAGCAGCTCCAGGATGTCAAAAGCCAGATGCTTCAAGCAAACGGATGACTGCAAGAAAGTCAAAAGGATTGTTTACGAGTAAATTATGGTTTCGAGAGTAACTCTTGCATGCAGTATCTGTAGCCATGTAATACAGCTAAACATATTAAAAATAACTTTTCAACACTCACTTCACAACCTAGTACTGACTTTTGTTATTACTGTAACATATCTTGAGCTTTTGATTGATTGTGCCCCTCTTAAAAGTAATGTGCTTGTGCAACAATTGCTCAAGTAATGACTAAAGATCTAAAAAGGAATTATAAACCCAGAGAACATTAATGCACTCATGTCATGAGAGATTGGTATATCCTAACAACACCTTAGCTCAATGACAAGAATCAATCATCAGTAGACTAATTTTTTAATTAATAAATATTTCAAAATCTTGATTACACTAGAAAGGTGCCAATAAGAAAAGCATTTCACGAAAATTGTACCAACATAATATCTGTTTGACAGAAAAAACTCGGTTAACCAGAAACTGTGATAATGGTTATATATCTATGAACAAGCAGCGTAGAAAGATCTAATCAAAGCAGTAAACGTACCATAAAATATATGATCATGCTCGTGCACCGAGCGAGTGAAGTGAATTATATACATTGGAACATAATGTTTAGCATCATAACATAGTGGGATAATGTTACAACTTAGAACCACCAAGAAATTAATAAATAACAAAAGAAGCTTCCGTACACAACTTCAATACATTTAGACAGCAATTACCTGAAGGAAAAAATATAGATCTCTAGCACATTGCTCATACTCCTTCCGACCAACAAGACCTACAATTGCTGGTGGTGCATGATCTACATCAACAGGGATGGGTGGCTAAGTACAATGAATTTTTTCCGATAGAATTAGATACAAGTCATTAAATATAGCCGATTCTGCAGATAAGTGAAAGCAGTATAACAGCCATTACCGATCATTAGCTCATATACAAATTTTGCACGCCGATCTGCCTCCCGTTTCTGTTCATCTTCCAACCTTGGAGAAGATACTTGGGTAGTTTGATTACCATGAGGAGAATTTTGAGATGGGCTTGTAGCTGGTGGCGGTGGTCGTCTATTTGGATGCTTGGTTATGAATATTCCATCAGGCCAGAGTATCTGTTAGAGAAAGTTGCAGTCACAATATATTATCATACTATACTATAATGATCATATGCTTATCAGGGGAATTGAAACAGAGTTACGGAAATTTAAAAGGGAAGGGGTCAGAAGATTACTTGCTCAACTCGCTTGACCCCTGAAGCAATCACTGATCCCTTACGAAGAAGCTGGATTTTCTCAATCAACCAGTCATCAAATGCGTCACCCATTCCTAGTTGTAAGACTTGTTTAGCAACCCAAAAAGCCTTCCGCCTGTATTGCACACAAGTGTAAAACGATACAGATTATAACTAGTGGAACTTAAAAATTAAACAACTTATGTTTAAGGTCAAATGAACATGAATTTTCAAATTACCTAATCCATCCACCATCTTGAACCTGGAAGATAACGTCAACCAAATCCAATATAGGTACACTCAAATTTGGCGGCACCCACTGCATTCAAGAATTTTATATTAATTAGAACCAAGATGATCAAGCATATAAAAAGTAGAACAGTATCAAAAATCAAATAGAGCCATTTATATGTTTAAGAACAGCAATAGATGATAAAATTAATAATGCATCTATTGCTGAAAAGAAAAAAAAAAAATCCAGAATTAAAATTTATTGTCTCTATAACCTCTGTTGGAAAAGCATCAGAAGTATCACGGTGCACTTCAGAAACCTCATCCGAATTATCTCTTCCTTGCACTGTCTTTTGCAAGTTATTGGGAGAAGGTGCATTCTTCTGTGCTAGAATATCTGTATTGCCGCTAGAATTGTCAAATGACTTTGTAGGTTGATGTGTATTCTTTTTTGGTAGAGAAAGAGGCATGCTGTTTACTTTTGACCTCAATCCATCGGCCTCAACATTATTTTTTGCTTTCATAACAGACTCTTTACTTTCAGCACTACAGTGTTCTCTCCGAAAGGACACAGGATCACTTGCAGGTACAGAAAAGTGAGAAGTGTTTCTAGTCTTCTCAAATGGCTTGGCATCCAAGCCAGCTAGAATAGTTTCAACAAGGAAGAAATGCAAGACATGTCAATAGATGGGAGAGATAATAAAACTATGAATGTTCAACATTCTTCACCAACCATGTCTCACCTGATAATGTTTCCATGATAGAAAAAGAATTTGAGAATATGTAAGTCTGCAATACATAACATGTGATGACAAGAGATGAGCAAGATAATTGTTTGAAAAAAAAATATTCACAACACAGAAGGGAGGAAACCATTGGACAAGAAATCAGACCTGAGAATCGACACTGAGAAAGTCCCATACTTCAATTGATTCTGAAACTGTTGGTAGTTGCATAAGTTTCTGAAGGCCAACAAGACAGGCGTCAACAAAATATTGGATGAATAGTTCAAAATTGTTAGTAAAGACAAAAGAATAATGCTACATGATAGATGCAAGATGAAGTATTATTTCAAAATAGGGGTATACTCATACAATAATACAATATCTATCCTGCTGGTAACAGAATATTGGTGATCTCAGTTCTATCACACAGTACCAAAAGCAGATAAAATGTCATTCAACAAAAAAAAGAACAAAAATGCAAGCCTACCATTTAGCCGAAGTAAATACTGGGTAAAAAAATGTAAACACAACAAGGAAATAACAACCATGAAAAATGTGTCCAAAAGTGTGCATACTGTCACACATTGGGTAGTGGAATGAAGGAATCAGAGAAATGTAAGAATTTAATAAAAAAAAAGTAAGTTAAGTTGACCTTCAAATATTTATCCAGTAATTCACAGCGCTCTTGGATGACTGGTACATCTAAACCAGTCGATAGAAAATGCTTTGGTGGCAGATGAAGATTATACTCAGGGAACTCTTTCAGGCGTCTGTGTAGCTCCTCAAAATGACGAAACCTTAAAAAAAGAAAAGCTATGTAAGAAAAAGGAAGAAAGCAAAACAAGAAACATGTGAAAACAGACTAGATTAATTTTTATTAGAAATGATATAAGACAGCAGACACTCCGCACCTTCTTTTAATTGACCAACTGTTATTATTCATATCTGTAACGGATACGGAGTAAACAGCAAAGGTTTTAGAGCCACTCTTCACAATATTTGCACCTAAGACCTGCGGCAGTAAACTAGCTTACATTTTTTTATACAAGCATATTAGTCCATGAACTTATTTCTCATTAATTAAAAGAGCTAGTTATCACCATCATAAGTACCTCACATCTCAACTTGTAAAAGGAATCTACCGCAGAGGAACTTTTCAGGGGAGTAACAGACAAACTACAAGATTCTGTTTTAGAAATAGAGTGGGCAGAAGAAGAGGCCGCTGCTCCACTATAAAGTCTGCCCAAACTTTCAACATCAGCATCATCACTGGACTCCTCAGAATCTATATGTGATTTAGAATTAAGTATGTCTTGACCATCTCCCGATAAAAAGCTTGTCCTCTCAACTTCCTGCCACGTTTGCATTTTATGACCACCTGACCAAGACCTTTTACTGCCAGATTGGGCTCTGGATAGTCTTGGATAGCGAGAATGTCTCTTGTTCCTTTTCTTTACAGTGTGATTGTCAAAATTTTCAAGTGGGTGATGAACATAAGAAACTGCCTGGTTTCTATTACTTCTTCGATCCCAAACCTTAGTGACAGGGGTATCAAGACCAGTAACAGTACTATTTTCATCATCTTCTGAAGTATAAGATGTACTGCTCCCTGAATCACTTATCTGCCCATAAATATGGATGTTCTCATCGGTTTTATATGATGTCACTGACTCATTGTCTTTATATGAGGTAACTGAACTCGATCCATTCTTGTCCGCATGAATGGATGTATTTCCAACAGGGAATTGACTACTGTGTCCAGAATTAATGTGGTGTCCCTTAGGGGGAATAAGCTTGGAAGTAGTATCTCTTTCATTAGGTCTAGATATTGCTTTCGTGTGATCTACCTTCGGCAGTTTCCCTACCACAGGATGCTGTGAAATGTGCTCATTAGACTGGTTCTCACCATCCTTTTTCTTGTAATTTTTCCCTTTAGTCCACACATTCTCAAAATGTTCTGGAGCAAGAGCTTGAGTCTTTCTGCGTGAGATGACATCTAAAATATCTCCCCACTCTCCTCCTGAGCGATGTCGTTGAATACTTTGGTCATCATTAGTTTGGGGGTTTGCAGGCAATGAGCTCCATGTACGAGAAGATCGAGTATCAACTGAAACTGAAAGCAATGGATCTTTAATAGTATTATCACGAGCATTATGTTCTGCAGAAGTCTCTACATTTCTGGATTGACCATTTTTTAGCTGCACAAGCTCAACACCAGTAACAGAAGGATCAGAAGTCTTCGAGAAATCATGAGATGAAACCGGTAACTCATCAACTTTAGTGTGAGATGCCTGTTGAGCTGCAGCAACCCCCTTGTTAACCTTGGTCTTGTTAACTACCACGGATTCAATTCTCTCGTTAAGAAATCTGAAAAAAAAGGGGACAATGAGAACAACATAGATACATCAAGAATGATACAAAAATGGGAAAAACAGATACCTTGGATTTGCTAAGTTTAGGACAGGTCGTATTACAGCACATGCAAGAAGCTCCCTGACAGTATATCGAAAGAAAGAACACTGCAGATCTTCAGACTTGAAAGTTGCATGCATAAGACCGGTCATCAGATGCTGCAAAACCTGCAAGTTAAGAACACACAACATTATAACCCAAAATTAAGAAACACAGGAAAATAACATGGCTCGTGGACAAAAACAAAACACCCCATTACTCAATGCATGGATATAAAACAAGAAGGGGAAAAAAACCTTATGCTCAGCTTCTGCAGAAAATAATGCAGGATGCAATTTGTTCTTGGCAGCCAAAACAACTTTTAGTTCCATATCACGACTTTCAATTGTTAATGGACCTGTATGATGTTTTTCAATCTTTGAATTGGCAGCACGAAACAGCTCCAAGTGTGTACAAATAATATTAACAAGATCCCTGAACCAAAGAAAGCTAACTTCCATTCAATAAAATTACAATCTGATATAAAGAAAAATCGCAGTCAAAAAATGCCACTAAGAACCTTATTAAAAAATCTATCAAATTTATGTTTCTCATGCGTCCTGAAATTTCCCCAAGAACACCATTAATTATTTGCACTAACTCCTCAGGACCCTCTTTGTCTGGTGTTAAGCGAGAATACCAGAGATCTGTCACCCACTCAGAAATTAAATGTCTGGTGAAGTGATCAATTGCATCCTCAACGACAGGAGAATTCACTTTTGTTCTCCACTCAAACTTTGCAATAACTTTAGGATTTTCAATAGGCTTCTTTGAAGACTGAACATTGACGGAGCCTGCTTTATTGTTGTATGCTGCAGCTTTTCTCTTCATTTCAAAATCTAGCGACAAATAGCGGAGAATAATAATCAAGGAGGCTGCAGCTGGCAAGTTGACCCAAACTGAGGAGCTTGTCACTGATATGAAAGCAAAATAAATTAAACCAAACACCAAGATCTAAACACAACATGAAGCTATAAATTAACAAGTGAGAACCTCTTAATATGAAACGTTTTCCAGGTACTGAGAAATAAGACTTTGCTTGGAGACATGAACCAGTATCGACAAAGTTTATCATTACCAAAAGAACACAACAGTTGTACAGGTGTCTGAGAACCCAACCCTAGCTGATAAAAGTGATGAAACACAACTAAAATGTAGGGCAGCTATGGTTTCATTGAAAGATAATATTTTAGGAATTTTTACTTCTAGTTTATTCATAATTTAGATACCAAAAAAGTAAAAGCTTTTGAAGAAAACAAAATCTTCTCCCCCCTTCAAAAGAAAATTCAGACCTATCAAATCCTTCACTGACGTCAACTCATTTTTAATTTCTTTATTTATCCCTAGTTCAAACCCAACACAGTCACAGAATTATTTTTTATCAAGTTTCCACTGCATTAAATACTCAAATATAATTGTGGTAATGTTTTTTTATCCCGCTAATACTAAATCAGACACACACACAAATGCATAAGGAGGAGACATCACAAAAAAAAAAGAGACCATAAATTTTAGTAGCTACAAGACTACATCATTACAACGATATTTTCAGGGTCCCGAACGGGGCAAAAAGACTTTGCAATACACAACAAAAGGGGTCAAATAAAATTACACAATGATTTCTAATAAAGCTGATGTGATTTTCATAGTACCTATTTTCAAGGTGACTATAATAGAGTTAGGTTCCTATTTCCCCAGGTTTTTACAATATCTATGTAGTGTCCTCTATGTTAAAAGACAATAGCAGTTCCTTTAGTTGTCCAGAAATCTTGAGATTCTAGCAAGTACATGCCAGGTTCGTGCTACAATGATTGCTAACCCAAATTCTTTAAAGCATTTCATGCTTCCATAACGGATCTCACTTTGGTCAGTATCGTATCACATCACCCACAAAAACAAAGAAGCAAGTAAGACGTCTATACGAAATTGAAGAAAACAGCAGCTACTCTTTGATAGTGAAAATTTATACAATAACTAAGGCATCACTTTGCGCTAAAAATTATTGGCTGAATAGCCAATGTTCCTAAATTGACAATTAATCTATATTTTGATTTTTAAGAGCAACAAGAGAGATAAGTAGAATCCGGCAGAATTTTCCCCCACTTTTAAAACCTCCCAACATTCTTCCCACATAACAGCTCCAAACGACGTCGTCTTCTCTTAAAACTTACAAAACATCAATCCTATGTCCTAACTTCAACAGCATTGTTAAAATTGATTTTTCCATATCAAGCGCAATTGATGCTAAACGCCACACGAAGTTATTCCTACCATTCATCGTACCGCAAGTAATGTAATAACAACTATAATGCCTTCAAAACCCTCAGCACGCGATTATCATAACTAGGAGAAAAAAAAAAAAAAACTACTGAAACCAAAACAAGCAAAAACACACAAACAACTCTCTCAATTGAAGTTGATTAAACAAAGGAGAAACAATCACGGAGCGAAATGAAGTGAAGGAAAAGGAAATTGAAACTCACAGGACATGAGATAGGAGATTCCGACGACGCATACGACGAGGATGACGATCCGTTTCTTGGCTTCCTCGACGAGGTCTCTCACTACCACCTGGTTCGGCTTCGGCGGCATGTTCATCGCAAACGAAATTCTCCAAATCGCCTCGCAATTGGAAAAGTAAAAACTCGATTCAAATCAATCTCAACCTCATCGCAAGATAGAAAGGGAAACTCCGTTGAAGATGCTGACGAAGAATTGGATATAGAGAGAGAGAGAAGTTGAATTGAATCGACGAACGGAACGGTGTGACCGTTAGGTTTTTCGGTGGCGTTTGCCGGTGAAGGCAATGAGGTGATGTGGCGTGTGTGCTTGATTGTCTCACTTTCTGTGTCAGTTTTCGTTTGAACTCTCACCTCCTGATATTGACGTGGGATTCATTTTTCTTCTTTCTTTCTTTGCTACTCTCATTCCTTCTATGCTTATGCAGCTATTGCCATTTTCATTTCCATTTTCCTCTCTGCTCACAGTTTCTTTTTTTATTTAATTTTATTTTATTATAATTTTTAAGACAGGATTGAACTCTTGACCTCATCATTGATTTTTTTTTTTTTTTAAAAAAAATCAATTTTGTTAAAACAACAAACTTAAAGTTGACAAAATAATTGGGTTTGTTGACCGTTGCATTATGAGAGAGATGTTGTATTTTTCACGTTCTTTAAAAGGTAATACGACAAAAATAAAAAAATTCTAAGAATGTTAATTAAAAATTAAAACAAAATTAGCTTATATGAAGGTGGAAACGAAAACTATAAATATAAAAAAAGAAAATATGTGATATATCGTAAGAAAAATTTTATTATTTAAATTGTAGAGGTGAAGTTATCGTGTTGAAGCATGTGTAACCAATTATCCAATTGAAACAATTGCGTGGTAATAAATTTGACAGAAAAGATTTCCCATGCATGCGGATAGTGCTGAAACATGCTTGCGTAGTAGATTTATCCACTTACTATGTTCTACGAAGTGTGTTTTATTTCATGTCAATTTTTTATTTGAGTTTAAACTTACTTTTAAATAATCTAAATTAAAATGTATAAAATAAAATAAAATAAATTATCCATAAATATTTGTGAATAATAAAAATCTAAGTGTATTACAAATAAATACTTGACAGATAGATGGATAGCTGTCTTTCCCAGGACATCATATTGGATGAATGTTCAAAACTATTAAAATTAATTAGCTAACGCTATAATTATGTTTCCACCACATTTTCTGAAGAAAATATTTTATGAAAAACAGGTTATACAATCGCAACATAAAGTATTATTATATTATCATTTAATTGCAGGTGTTTTTATATGATAATTTGTTAATTTTAAATAACCATATTAAAAACATATTAGCTGTGATTTTTCTTTTAAATTTTGTGAGTACAAATAAAAGTTACAAAAGGACCATGTAATTGAACATGCCAACTATAGAAGAGTGTGACCTTATCATTAATAATTGTGACTGTGCATTATAGTTGTAGCTGTTACTACTTTTCGTCATGGACAGGTAGACACGACGACTATAATGCAGCCACACACAATCTTCTTTTTAGGAATTTGATCAAATGTTAAAAAATTACTTATAAAAAAGTACTTATTCGAAATGAATTTAGGTATGCCTAATTTACCTTAAAAAAACATTTGTTTACATGACTGCCTGTAAGAGGTTACGTAAATTGACATTAATTTTTGTAAAAAAAAAAAAAATCGAATGTTGGCACGAATCGATTTTAAATATTTCATGTAGAATAGGGTCGTTTTAAATAAATGTTTTTATATTTCTTATAAATAAGAAGAAAACGGCAAGTTAAATATTATTAGTCAGAAGTAGGTACCAAGTCCAAGTGAAATAGTTATTCATAACATGTTGATATCGTACATGTGCAATTTTAGTTGTATAAGAGACATAACATATGCAAGTTCGAGGAACAATTTAAGTCACAAGTAATACATAAATTTTTGTGATGAATTTTGAATGAAAATATCAATTTTTATAATTATTTTATTTATTTTCTTAAAACTTGGCAACATATAATTTCTAAATTACAAACAGTGTAATTTGCTAGGATTCGGACACCTCCAAACCTAATATTAATAAATTTAACAAAAAAAAATCAATAAATTACAAATGCCATGGTTCAAACTTTCACAACCTTCAAAAGTATTATTGACATGCAATTATGTATATAACAAGTCAAACTGCGTGATTATTTAATAAAATAACAAATAAGTCATATTAAATTAAAGAATTGTAAATTTCTAACATAATTAGACAACTAAACCTAAAATATGCACATGATGTTTCTAAATTTAAGTTCCAAAGAAAAATAAAATATAGGATAAAAAATTAAAAATTTAAAAGTTAACGAGGAATTAAAATTTTGAGTAACAAAAGATGAAAAGAACATAATGATTGGTGATGGAAAAGAAAAGAAAAAAGTAATAACAAATAAGATAAGAACAAATGTGAAAAAAAGAACTGATATAAAAAAATAAAAAAAATTGACTCGATAAACTCTAAACTTTAACTCTTAAACTTTAAACCAAATAATACAATGAAAGTGAAAGAAGACAATATAAAAAAATCATCTTAGAAATAAGAAAACAAAAAAAATCATTAAGTGGCCAAAATTTATATAAAGAAGAACACCACAGTTATATTTAGAGTCATTATCTACTATTAATTATAAACATTGTTGTAAAGTTAAAATAATTTATATTTACTGTTAATCTTTTAATAATGACTCTAATGAACTATACTTATAAGCAGTTATAATTAACTTATTTAATAATTGTGCAATAATATAAATATTTATTACATTAGCTAGTTATAAATTCAAATGTTGTATTAAAATGGTAGATTTTGTACTAATTATTTAAAGTAATTTTTGTTCGTTGGTTTTTTAAGAATTGACCATGCGTAGATATTATTATTTTTATATTAAAATGAATTTAATGATTGCATTAATACATACATACAGTGAATAAACACATAAATAAATTATTATCTTTTATAAATAAAGGTAACAACGTCTTTATTAACAACCTTAATTACAGAGTACCTACCAGATTGCAACCGACAAAATAAAAAATAATAATAATTACAAGTACTGGTATAACCTTTAATATAACTAGTTTAAAAATCAATAAAATTATCATATATCATTTGTGATTTTACATCAGTGTAAAATTGTTTACACTGTTATTGCATGGTCATTTTTTTCGTGAAAAACGTAAAATTATTTTATAACACGTAAATATTGAAGAGCTATAACAAAAATGACATTTTGCAGAATGTGGCGTGTGAATGAAGTTTTCTCTCTCCGGAGAAAATGTGTTGCTCCTCATACATTTTGTTATAATGTGTAGTTATTTTGTTAGAAAAGGAAATTGAATTTATATATGGGTTTCTAAAATTGCAATGCTATAATGTGACGTAAACGTTAGCTTGTTTGCAGTTATAATGGAAACATTTTTTCTTGTTATTTTTATTTATTTTTTATTTAAATTTAGTAAATCTCAGCATATCTAGTGAGTTACGCAAAACTTTCTCTGTCCATAAATGGATGTTTAAAATTAAATGAATAACAAATAATGTCCTAAAATTATCTGTAAGCTTTAATTATTGTACAGAATTGGAAAGCGGGATTATGCATGATTATTATATTCAAATTAAATAACATTGTCATAAAAAACATAATAATTATATCCGAATTTGTCGATACTCAAATATTCATTTCTGACTTTGCTCTGACAAAATATTTAGTATTTTTTACGTTATTTAAATAAAAAAATATACAAATTTAAATTAATCTACCAAAAAAGTTTTTTATGCTTAAGTTTTCAGTGTTTTTCTAGCCTGTCATTCTTAGACACGACCTTACCTCGTCTGCGTCAGACGGTCGTACTTGCGTAATAAAAGGAAAATAAAATCGAAAAAAATAATACAATAATTTATGTTTATTAGACAAACACTACGCATCACTTTAATTCTAAAAAAATGAATCTTTTTTACTGAATTATATAATTAAATAGTAAAATATGAGTTTGAAAAAAAAAAAAATAAGAACACGTGCCGTCGTATTTCGTCTGTTTTTCCGACCATTTAGTTTTATATTTGTATATATTAAATTCCCGCTGAAGCGAGTGGCGTTGGAAGTTGAAGCAAAACGCAACAGGAAGCAAGTGAAACGACGGAGTTGAATTACAGAATGTGCAAAACGGTGTTTCTTTTGAACACGTTATGAAAAGTAGCGTCGGAGTGCTTAGTAGAAGAAGAAGTAGCTATCATCATCATATTGGGGCCCACCACACACACCACATTCCACTTTATGTCTAAAAAAATCAAATGTGATGATGCAAACTTCTCGATCCTAAACCTTCTTTTCCTTTCACACTTCCCTTTCTATTTTTAATCAAAAACCCTCGCTCTCACCGTCGCGTCGGAAAGCTTCGTCGGCCATGTCGTCTCCGTCGCCGGCGGGGACTCCTTCCGACACTAACTCCACTACCTCTCCTCCACCTCGTCCTCCGGAGGAAACACCTCTCGTACCTGACAACACAACTGTCTCCCCTCCTCCGCCTCCTGACACCGGCAATGCCACCGTTACTCCTCCGCCGTCACCTGCAGTTACGTTTAGCCGCGCTAGCAGCGGGTTGTCGACGGGTACATTGACTGGGATAATTATAGGGGCCGTGTTAGGTGCAGTAAGTATGCTTATCGTTGGGTGCGTTTTCGTTTGCGTCTATAGGAAATGGAAAAAGAAGAGAAGCCAGAACAACTACTCTCAACCGTCACAACCGAAAGGTCAGGGTGCACGCATGTTTGTAAAATTCGATTACAAATGGATTTCGGTTAAGATTGTTTTTCAAATGAAATTATTTAAGTTTGAATGCTGGCGTTATTAATAATTTATTACTGAAAGATTCGGTACAAAATCACGTTAGCCGGTATTTCAGCTATTTTTTTTTTTTTTTTTTTTTTTTGGTTTTTAAAAAAAAAAAAAAAACTTCTCTAATACTAACATATCTTTTGTACTTTTTTTTGAAATTTTAAGATTAATTGTTTATCTTTTTGTGATTAGTTCCATTTATACTTAGGAAGAAGTGAATTCAAGATATACTCATTAAATCTTGTTGGTTTAGAAAAGTTATTTTTTTCTTCTTATAATTG
>Ga0099824_1000088_pt1 | contig 68489 bp, 29 predicted proteins | sample SiratrowhiteBW_FD_76837 | JGI IMG/M metagenome (GOLD analysis project Ga0099824, IMG submission 76837) | Root nodule microbial communities of legume samples collected from California, USA - Siratro white BW | ecosystem: Host-associated > Plants > Roots > Nodule | place: USA: California... | reverse complement strand
CCAGTAACTCAGGTTTTTTTTTTTTTTTTTTTCGTCGACCAAAAAATAAGTAATGACGTTTTTTTTAAACAGACTCCATGGTGGCACCATGGAAGGGTTTTTTTTAAAGGGCACCTTCTAAAAAATAAAAATTAATAAAAAAACGCCAATTCTTTTTTTTTTTTTTTTTTTTTTTTTCGTCGAGCAACACATCAGTCATGACAGTGTTATTAAACAGCAGCCATGGTGGCACCATGGTAGGGTTGTGTTTAAATGGCACCTACCATAAACATGACACCTGCGGTAGTCACAGTGGCCATGGTGGAAATATAAAGCTTTAAAAACCAAAAAAAATAGTATTTGGGCCATGTATCCCAATCCGTAGCCAGTCTAAAACAGGGTTTAAAACCCCTTTCTCCCTCATGAGTCACTACTACCTGTCTACCCCTAAAGCATCCAACCACCAACAACCTTGATCTCCCGCAAGCTCTAGATTCAGCAAGATCCAACCTTTGGCATATGATTTTTCCATCTCTGGTGAACTTTTACTGCCTATTTTGTTTCTTATTCATTTTGTTGTTTAAATTTCAAGTCTATTAATTATTTATCTGTCTATTATTCATTTAATTAAGCATACTTTTTCAATTATTTTTTTTTGTAATATTTATCCTGCTTTTTTATTTTTTTCCTTTTTCTATTATTTTAGTTATTATTTTTAATATTTATACTTCCTTTTCTAATAGCTGCTTTACTACTTATACTATATATTTATATTATTTTTATGTTTTCCACCTTGGCTCCTGAATAGGCTGCTAAACCATCCACCATATGCATATGGCAGAATTTTGGCCCGCAGCGATAGTCCGCCTTTAACAACACTGGTCACGACTCATGATTATGATCATCTCAGTAATTTATAAACAATTGGTTAATATCAAATAAAACTCACATGGAAGAGAGATCGCCCAAACCATCCAGCAAATGTACTAGGATTCAGAAGCCTGTTTCAATATTTATAGTCAAATGCTTACCCAATGAAATGGCCATAAAAAATTTTCCTTTTACGGTTAATTGAAGGGTTACTCATTGTAATACATTTTGATAGTTCTATTATCTATAAAAAAAATCAGCACAATTACAAACCTTCCCGCTTGGCAGTAAAATAAAATTTGCGGATGTTGCATTACAGTTTCCTCACTAAGATCTTTGTCAAGCACGCTGACTAGAACAGGAACACTAGTGTAGAAAACATTATAAGCCATCAAGCTAACAGAATTGAAGAGGCTAGTTCCAGAGACACCTGAAATAAATGAAAAACTGGAGATGCAACCGTCAATATATAGAAGATTGGAATTCCTTTCTTTCATCACAACATTTTAATAGGGACCTCAATATTATGGGGTGTCTAACTCCCACAATGAGTAATATAAAATGTTTGGTGGAGTCTGTTTGGTTCTCCCCCCCCTTAATAGTTAAGAGTGGGTTCCTCGAATGTTGGACTGCTTAGCAATTTGGTCTAAGAATTAATTGTTGATATTTTGAAAAAGACTACCTATACAGGGTTCCTACCAACAAAGAAACTTTGAAGTGTTATGAAACAGAATGTCACAAAGTGAAATCTGCCGAGACAATAGCTCTCAGGACGGTGTTATGATGGGAGTAGGATACTACGAGTTACTAAGTCCTACATCAAATAATATGAGAATGTTTAGTGGAATATTTTAAGTATTTGATTTGTCTCCCTTAAAAACTAGCTTTTAAGGGTAGGTTCCTGAAGTGCTTGGGTGATTATCATATTCATAATCATTAACAATAACCACAAAGAAATAGAATGGAAAAACAGACATTGTTTTCCTTTTTCCTGGGCTATCTGTGGGTTTTCTGTTATACAGCTACCCGCCCTTTCTGGCTGGGGACATCTTTAGTGCTTGTCAGGAGAAAAAAAAATTAAAGACCTTGTCAAAGAAACTCACAAGATTTGGATGAAGCAAATCAGTAGGGACTTGTAGAATGAATATTGAGAAAGAAATGCTGTACGGTTGTATGAGTAGCGGCCATGGACCAGAATTAATCTCTTCAGGAATCTAAACTCTGAAATGAACAGGAAAATACTAACATCAAAGAGATGAATCTGGTAGTCATAAGCAACTAATGAAAGAATAGGAAACACTAGTCTGCTGTCTTATTCCAACCACTGAAAAAGATTAACTAGTAGAAGAGCTTTGCATCAAATTATGGTTGTCAAGAATAATAAAGAAAAGTTATTGATAAAGGTTTGGGTACAGAACAGCATTACAAATTTAACCATGTGTGAAATATAATCTGACAAATTCAAAATACAAGAAATAGAAGGTACTTGGGAACTGTGTTGAAGGACTAGTACACAAATCATGATTGCATCAGCAAAGGAGTAAAATGGCTTACTTCCAATACTGTAATCAGCTGCTCTTGCTGCCTGCAATCCTTCTCTGCCACTGATACCCACACCAATATCAGCTTGTTGTATCATCCTTACATCATTTCCACCATCACCAATAGCCAATGTTCTATAATCACATGATTTTAAGATCTGAACAAGCTGTAACAAGAAATAGTATACAAGACAAGTTACTGCCATTATTTTCTGATAATTTAGAATTGGAATAATACAAATAGAAGTATTATGTTCCCATTAGAGGAAAACATAAGATGTTGGCGTGTCATCCCCCTTCTTATTGTAATAGGTTAATTAAAAGGAGCTAAGACACCCCTTATTAACATGGATGGCAACTAAAAATGAAAGTAATGCAAAGCTTAACCTCATAAAAACAGAAGCAACATATTATTGTAAGCAGATAAAATGGTAAAAAGAAAAACCTGTGCTTTTTGTGATGGTGTCACACGACAACATATAGCAGTCCTTGACAAAATTGCCAACTCAGTGAAAGCTTTACGATGATGAGTAAGTGCAATCTCAAGTGCCCAACCATCAACAACAAAAGCCACATCCTGTTTGAAAGAAGAATGATCAGATGAATTCCAAAACCTTTCAAATTATCTTGATCTCACCACATGTTTGCTAAAAAGAGTGTCCTAGTTAAAACACCCCAATGTGTCCGTACAAGTTGCTCATTACTAGATTTATTTTAGATATGACAAGAAATTTGTTGGAGAAGACAAAGGGATAGAGAAGGTGAAAGAGCAATAATAAGATATCCTCCAAAATAGAAACCACACAATAAAAAAAAATGAAGAATGGTCAAGAAAAACAAAATTAGTAGATTCTAAGATAATACAGAAATTAATAAGCAGTACCTTGGGTTCTGAGGTAGTTATCCGCATAGTTCGTAGCACTCTCTCTAAACTCCTACAAACCTCTTCCTCTGTTTTTCCATCAATTGATAGAAGCTGTCCCTTTGGTTCTGTTAGTTTTGGGGGAGGGAATCATAAGAATAAAGGGTCCTCAATGTTACCAACATTAATTAAAACCCTTCCAAAGAAGGATGAGTAATACTAATCACAATAAAACTTAAGTAATTTGTGCTCACACATCGAAAAGCTCTTAAAAGTTGGGACTATGCACAACAGATAGTTAAGTTGAAAATGAAAAGGTAGTGTTGTTTATGTTGGTAAGCCTATGAGCCTTTGAAGCATCCAGAATAGGACTCTGACATATTACAAACTGAAAGAAGTTATACTTCTAGATATTTCCTTATTTGAGTTTTTACATCATTTCAATTACCAAAGTTTTTATCAGATGAAAAGAATTTATTTTATGGCCATCAATTGATAGAAGCTATCCATTCAGTTCTTAGTTTTAGGGGGAGGGAATTGTAAGAATAAATCCTCTCCAGTATTGCAAACATAAATTAATAGCCTTCCAATGAAGTATAAATAACACTAATCAAACAGTAAAAATTAAAGCAATTTGTAAACACAAACATAGCCAAGCTATTCTAAAACAGGATAACATGCACAACAGATAGTCAAGTTAAAGTTGAAAAAGTATTCTTTTTTATGTTGGTAGTTCAAGCTGTTAACCAGAAGACACAAGCAAATAAGGTCTAGATATTTCCTGATCTACGTCATTCCTATTATCAATGTGTTTTCAGATAGCTAGTGATTTGTAAAATTTATAAATGCGTGCTTTTCTGACTATGTTTGGTAATGATCATCATATCAAACTTTATTACAGCTTTAAACTTCAGTGCACAATTAATCAGTATTTACATTATTTATTAAATTTATACGGATCCTGAGTAGGATATCAAGATATTTTTAAATTCAAATGATGTATTCAAGATACTTCCTGATTCTAAGCTATTACATTACATCATTCCATTATCATCATGTTGTCAGATAGCTAGTTGCCAGCAAAATTTATGTATGTATGCTTTTCTGACAACGTTTTGGAATCATCATTATATTAAGTTTTATGATTGTTTTAAACCTCTGCATAATTAATCAGTATTTACATTATTTATTTATTCAATGTTTATTAAAATTATATGGATAAAAAGTGTTCAATAATATATAGTGTATAAGTAGATGCAAAACTCACCTTACAAACCAATTTTATGATATTGAATTAGGTTTAAAGTTCACTTTCTAAGATGGTACCAGAATCTATTTTATTGATATTTGTTAAACCTATTGTATCACCCGTTATTGAATTACCAATAAATATTCAATCCCACACTTGAGATGTTAGTCCTCGATGTAAAGGAATGTGTTAGAGATCTCATATAGATTAGAGATATAATTAAATTATAGGACATAGGTGGTACAAACCTTACCTTACAAGCCTGTTTTGTGAAATTTAGTTAGACTTAAGGCCTTTTTCTAAGACCTTCAATTATATTCTTTCTCTTAGGCTACCCCAAATAGAACAATTAAGCTCCACTACCCCCTACTGGCACTAAAGTGGAGTCTTGAGAACCATTTGGTGTTCCTCCTTTTATACTGTTGGACAGTTTTCTCCACTCATACACTTAGTCCCCAACTAAATGGAATATATACAGCAGAAAAACAAAATACAAACATAACTTTATCTATTTTTATATAAATAGAGAGAATGGAAATCATTTCGATATTCTAATGCTGCTTGATTATGAACACATACAATAATTGTACTATTTGCACATCACTAAGAAGAAAACAATATTCTACAACATGATCTCAAATCTTAATCACCTGGGGAAATAAAATTACATGACAGAGCAATTTGTATTGCAGTATTCTGCTTATCTCCAGTTAGCATCCAAAAATTTATTCCAGCTTTTCTTAGAGTTTCTATCGTTTCAGGCACCCCATCCTAAAAGCAAAACATAAAAGTAAATCATAATGGTCATCACATTTAATCACTGGGAAATTCTTTAATTTTTTTTCATTTCATCAAAAGTAGATGGGGGTTCAGTAAAATTACATGAATTTAGAAGCATTATCTATATATTAGATTGTTATCTGCAAGTACAGCTAATTTTCACCTGTAAACGATCCTCTATTGCTGTTACACCAAGAATTTCCAAGTCATGTTCTACTCGTTGACAGATCTCAGCTACTCTCCACTGTGAAAGATATTAAACTGAGAAAGAGAGCTTTTGAGTTAAAGTACATAAAATAAGCCATAAGTATATGCCCTTTACCTCCCTATCAACCAAAGTGCTACTGGCCTCTTTAAACATTAAAGACCATTCTCGATATTCATCTTTCTTTAACTCACGCCAAGCCAAACATAAAGTACGCAATCCCAAGTGAGCATATTGTTCCACGGCTTCAATGAAATGTCGAGTCTGTTGTCCTGCAATAATCAATGGTGTCAATAGCGTAGCAGCGCCCCCCTCCCCCTTCCCCCTTGCACCCCAAAGAAAATAAAAACTCGATTGCAGGTAGTGGTATTGAGATGACCGCTACTCTGATTTTTTTTTTGGTACCTATTCAACTGTTTTAATATATATATAAACACACATACACATGTACATTCTTATTATTATATTATTTCTAATTATTATTAATTAGCTTATTATGATTTAATTAGTTTTTATTACTATTATTTTAATTTGTTATGCTTTGTTACAGAAAAGTTCATTTCATTTTTTCTTCTTTTTCTCTTCTAGAGAAGCTTGTCCAAACAGACCTTTTATTATTATTGTCCAATCACTACATTACTAAACTATATATACCACACAATTTGATCATTAAATCTATGGAGGAAGAGCTCAAAATGATTGAAAAAAATGACACATGGGAGATGCTGGAAAGCTCTCAACACAAACAACCTATAGGAGTCAAATGGGTTTATAGAACTGTTAGAGATCCCATAGTATATAAGTAAGGGCAAACTCACTTCCTAATATGGTATCAGAGCCATTAAGAACTTATCCTAGTCAAGATTTGGGCCTATCATACCACCCACACTCGATGTCCTTAGTGTGAACGCATGATGTCCTCGACATGAGGGGTGTGTTTTAGATCCCATATTAATTAGAGATAAAACCAATTTATAGTATATAAGTGAGGACAAATCTCACCTTACTAAACTGGTTTTGTGAGGATATGTTAAGCTTGTGAAGATGAGTTAAGTTTAAACTCACTTCCTAATAAGAACCAAACTTAATCAAACGGTTCTATAAACAATTACAAGGTGGGATTGATAGTCAAAGGATATGCTTATGTGTTTGGGGTAGATTTCTCAAAAACATTTGCTCCTGCTGCACATTGATACAATTAGATGTTTGCTTTGGCCTCACAAAGGATGGAAAATTTACCATTTAGATGTAAAATCTGCATTTTTAAATGGTTATTTGCAGAGGAGATATTTGAGGAGCAACAGGAGGGATTTAAAGTTAAGGGACAACAAGACAACGTGTACAAGCTAAAGAAGGCCTTGAACAATAAATCCAAGCGAATCGACATTATAATTGAAAAAGGTCGGTGTTAATTTAATCAAAGTTTCCATCTACGTTGGTTACATACTTGTGACAGACATTGATGAGAAACTAATAACAGAGTTGGAAGTCAAAATGATATATTTTCGTTTATTGTCCTTCTTCTTGGGAATGGAGGTAAAGCAACATAAAGATGGAGTTTTTATATGTGAAAAGAAACATGCAAAGGAAATACTAAACAAGTTCTGCATGGAGGACTACAAAAGCATTGATACACCAATGAACCAGAAGGAATCATTTAGCAAAGATGATGGAGCCGATAAGACAGATGAACATCATTCCAAAAGCTTAATTGGTTGCCTAATATATCATTATTGCTGCAAGACCAAATATCATGTTTGCAATAAGTATTCTTCAAGGTTCATGCATTGTGCTAATGACGTTGATTTTTGAACTGCCAAACGAATTGTTAGATATATTAAAGGCACTTTAGACAATGGTGTGATGTACTCTCATTCTCATAAGTTAAGGTTTCATGTCTACTCTGATAGTGATTGGATAGGTTGTCATGCGAAGCACATCTGGTTAATGTTTTTCTTTTGGTTCTGGAGTTTTTTCTTGGTACTCTAAAAAGCAAGCTGTTATAGCTCAATCAACTACAAATGCAGAATATGTAGTTGTTCTGAATCAGACTCTTTGAATCAGGATAATCATGACAAATTTGCATACGAAACAAGAAGATAGTACACAAATTTTTATAGACAACCAGCTGCAATTTCATTTGCCAATGGTCCAGTGTTTTATGGAAAAAACTAAACATTTTAAGATAAGCTTTTTCTTCTAAGAGAATTTCAAAGAGAAAGAGGATTGAAGTTACTATACTGCAAAACAGAGAATCAAAGCGCTAGCATTTTGACCTAGGCACTTTCAAAAGCAAGACTTGAATACTTGAGATGAAAACTTGGAATTTGTAGTTCCAAAGTCAAGGAGGAGTATTGAAGATATATCTGTTGGAATTAATTAAGAAACAGAATATATTAGATTTTTATGTTATTTTAAATAAAAGTCATGTTAACTGATAGGATAAATATGTTTTTATCCTATTTTTTAGGCATTATCTTTTATTAGTCTAATTAGCTGATAGTTTTCTTGTTTTGCTCATGTTCTATCAATATGTCGATTTCCATATAAATAAAATAAAGCCTTCTGCACATACAATTCATAACAAAAAAAAATATTCAACAAATCAACTCTTCTTACCGGTACCTCTGGGCCTTCTTTGCGCATACCTTAACTACCTAGCGATTCCTTGTTCTTTTTCCATAAGTGGCACAAAACCAATCTCTTCTATATATAATCATATAGCGCAATCTATGGTCTCAGAGCCAATCCCAAACCCAGATAATGGAAGAAGATTGTGTTAGGCCTTAGAAATCAACATAAAACTAGCCGATACCTATATAACCCCAAGGGTTTGCTCGAGAGAAACAAGGCATATCTTACATTTGATAGGTCATGATTCAACACTTGTCTCTGTAGGGTGAGATGGGGTAGACGTAGGCTCCATTGTAAACTCTCTTTAAGTTTAAGCCTCAAAAGCTTTCATTACCATTATTGAAGTGTCATCTCCTCCCCCTAAATTTGAACTGTTCAATTTGGTTGCAGTAGTAAGTCCTAAACACAGAACCAAGTTTTTGCCTTTATCTAATGTAGATTTTTTGCCAGCCTTTAAAGAGTGATGGGCCTCCTAAAAATTCACAAGCTTATAGCCAAAGCCAGACCCTATGATCAGTTTAAGTCAGCTTCAGTTAAAAGTCATTCAATTAATCTAAATCATATAATCAATTCTGGTCGGATCAGATTTGAAAAGTTAGTTCCAATACATGCAAACAGGTCTGAGTAAAAGAATGGGACAGTAAAAAAAAAAGAAAAAACAAAATTAAAAGAACTGACAACATTTTAGCACCAATATTTGGCAAGGATTGAAAAAAAAAGGTAGTTACAAATTACGACAATAGTGCACGAGTATTTAATCTTGATATTTCACTCCCCACTCATCTGAAATCACTATACTCCTATCTGACTCTAAGCCAACAGCTGGCCATATTGGTGAGAAGAAAGGAAGTATAAGAAATCATGAATTGAAAGAAAACTCATGTGTAAACATTATTTGAATGCCATAAAAATACAAATGAAAAGGAAACATAAATAACTTTACCAGCACGAGCAAACGGAAGAATAGCCTCATCTGCTCCTTTCGACAAAAGAAGGATCTTTCCATTTTGGCAATCTTTCACTACCACTGACATTCTTTTCCTATCAGAGGTGAACTCTAGGGTTTCCAGGACTTCATACTGAAGTATTGAAGAGTTGAACTTTACTTCTGAAAATATTAAAAAAAGTGATTATATGAACTTATGTAACCAATTAGTCAGTTATGCTTTCAAAAGTAAAAGCAAGCACAGTACCAAGAATATTTCCACTCTTATTAAAGTAAATCATATGCAATTGAGCAGCCGCCTGAACAAGGGCATCCTCATCTTGAGACTGTGCTTTATAAAAGATATCTCCAGTTTTGCTAAGGATGACAAGAAGAAAACAAACATAAATTAATAACTTCCTACTAAGGGTTACTAAAAATATCCCAACTAAGAAATTTGTTAGTCTGAACAGTTGCCATATCTGGTGTTGTAGCAAAAATAAAGACAGAATCACCTTCGTGTAGGTATGACAGTATTACATATTGCCATAATTGTAAGAAATCGTACAACATCTGAAGAACCATTGGACACAGCATTGATAAGCTCTACATCTGCACATCACAAGATGTAACTAATCAGGTGGTTAAACTTGAAATCTGAAACAATTACAGAAGAAAATATATCTTTGGAAAATAGTCAGTGATTAAAAAAAAAAAAAACAATCAGTGTATGCATAAGCAGTAAAGGAAGAAAAGGAATAGAAGTGAATTCACTCGTGTTCATAAACAAACATGAATCATTTCATGTTCCTGGTGTACCAATTTAGACAATCTTCAAATTTACACTTTCTCCCGTACATTCACATTATGTTCCAAAAACATCTTTCAATGAAAATAAATGTTCCATTTTTTCATGTCAAATGATATTAATTCCTATTAGTTGAGAAAATCAATCTTCTATTCAAATAAATAAAGCTACATGACAATAAAAAGAAAACTAAAATTTCTAAATCTAGGTGAATCAAGGAAACCATTGAGCTGTGAAGGCTGGAAATCTCACCACCATAAGTATGAGAGTAGGCTGCCTTGGTTATGGATTTTAAGAAAAACCATTACACAATTTTGTTATGTTAGAGTCAAATAAGCGTCCACTGCTTTTGCAGCATCCTGATTGTATACATAATATTTATATACTTCAATTCAATTTATTTAGTATATACCTGTGCCCTTCGTTATTTGTGTTGAAGGAAGCAATATATGTATTTCTTGGTGGATGGAAACATCATAATTCAGTTCAGTTTTCTTAGATCATTATGTTCATAAGATCAATGGTATTAGCCATGCCTTGGATACACTACATGCTCAAATCAAGAAGCCAACTCATTTAGACAAATTTCAATATATTCCACACAATTTCCATGGTAAAGGAAAAGTTCTAATATTACATGATATCAAGGCAAAAAGAAAAGTTTCCCCAAGCATCCATACCCTTCAATGCATCTCCATTTTCATTTCCGTAGAAATTGCCACTAATACAACATCTTCTAAATATCATCTTATTCTCAGTCAGCGTGCCTGTTTTGTCAGTCAAAATGTACTCAACTTGTCCCAGGTCCTCACTTATCGCTGTACTGTCAAATATAACAAACATCATTATTAAAAAAAAAATGTGCTGATGTACGATAGTATACTTTGTGTTATAAGACTATTCTCTGCTAGTTTATTAAGCAGACTCAGCACTGAGTCAGCATCCTTTAATAGTTAGTCAGCTGGTATTTGATATGAGAGCTGGAGTCTGTTGTGGAACAGTTAGATCTTAACTTACTAGCTTGTACCTCCAGCTATCCATCAGTAATTATGTTAGGACTGCTGGAGTCTAGTGTAGAACAGATCTTAACCGACTAGCTTGCAGCTCATGCTATTTGATTATATAAATACTTGAGTGTTGTAACTCAATCCTTAATAATACAAGACATTTTACAGCTTACAAAATTTCTCCTTTTCTAAATTCTTTAATGTACAAGTTCCTCGAAGTAGTTGGTAATAGGATAATTCAGTTACTCACTTTGTTGCATTGGATGGAATGCTAGTCTCAAGGTCAATCATCTGATTGTCCCAGTCAATAAATTTAGCATACAAGCTCTTCACCAAATCGAGAGATACCTGCCAGAGATGAAACAGTTGGCTCTATCAAATTTAGAAAGTTACCCTCAATATTTACACAATTTTGAAATGTTTTAAAGTTAAATAATAATAATTGGTATTAGCACTAGGATTATCATTCGAAAATCTTATTTTTAATTATGAATTAAGTTTTAATGATATTTTCATTTAGTTCTTAAGGTCACAAATGTTCTTACCTCAAAGGACTTCCACTATGCTATCTATGCTATGACTGTTATCCAAATGACAAGCGTGTTATATCATAATATAATGTATGCCAAATCTTTACCATCAGCTCACCTTAATTGAAATGGGTATCATGATGGAACAGAGAAGCTCAAACCGCAAAGGGATGACCAACAGTTCATACCAAGGACCTTCATTAGGGTAAAGAACATACCATTGCTTTGAAAAACAAAAGAAACAAAAATAACATGAGGATCCACCGACATGAATCTTGAAGATTATTACAAAACAAGGAAACTTCCATAGAATTATGAAAGATATGGCACCAAAACAGGGCAAAAGTCTAATATATGTTTCGATTCCCATCCAAAACAGTGAATACATAATCAATATTAATCTGCTTCTGTGTATTGCTCTCAATTTAGACTTGGTTTTGAGAAAATGTGTTTTCTGGATGCTGTTCCAAACACCCCATAAAAGTAAGATTTCAGAAAAAGAAAAAAAAAAAAAAACTTTAATGATTAAATAGCATAATGACACAGGAAATTACAAAATTAGTGGTTATTCTAAGAAGAAGAAAACCTGGCATCCATTGACAAAGGGACTAAAAGATTATGAGGAATATTTCCTAAAATAAACCAAAGCCTGCTTACAAAGAGTAAAATTTACACTCAATTAAATAGTTCACATGAAAACACAAAGGAAGCAACCAGTCAAGCCGAGATGCTCTTTGTTGAAACAAAATAAAAATTGTAAAGGGTGCATGCTCCTTCCATGAAAATACAGGTAAACAAAAGGGCAATATAGCAAAACAAAATAATAAGCACTAGTGAACATATCCTAATTATCAGTGCACAAGAAACTTATGTTGAGAAACTGTAACATACCTTCTTAGCTTCTGTTTCTTTCCAAACATTCCCAGCTATGCCAAGAACCAGAACAACAACAATTTGGAATACAAATATAGCGCCAGTCAACTTGTCAATCATGGCATCCATAGCAGTGAGCTTTGGTTCTGGTATACCTCTACTCATGCCCATTTTGGTTTCATTACCTGAAGAAATACAATACATGCCAGATACAAAATTTAAACCGCTGCTGAAAAAATATACACAGTTCCGAGAATTTAATAGATTTTATATATGAACTTGCCTGTATAGACTGCCACTCCACATGCCCACTCTGTGTTTCTCAAGTAACATGACTGAAGAATGGTGTTTTTAATGGTTAAAGGGCATATATCATTATCAATAAATGGGGGAAACAACCGCATGTTTGCATCAAATCTCCTGATGTCTTTATCTGGACAAGGACACTCAATTACACCCTAGACACACACAAATTGAGAATAGAATAATTAAGTAGTTTCCATATATTAATAATTAATAATTGAGAGACAATTACGAGATAGAAGATAAAATGATTCTGATAAACTAAAAATGAGTTCATTTACACCAGTAACTGTATACAGTTGTTGGCAATTTATACAATATAAGTAGTTATAACACAACTAACTACTTAGAGCTGATGATAGTTGTTTATGCTAACAACCACCACAAGATTACAGGCATAAGCTGATCTCCCTACATCATTCAAACATCTTATCTAATTACTCTTCACAATTAAATTCTACCAAGTATAGTTACTGTAGATAAAATCTTACCTTAATTTTGTGCAATAGTTCAACATCAATTCCCGCACAAGCAGAAGGTATGACCCGTGTCTTTAGATCAGTTTCACCATCCAGCGCAGCTGTCTGAATAACATGTCACATCATAAGATCCTTAAAATGAATATAATGAAATGTATCCCCCCAAATGAGAGAAAGAGAAGAAGATTTAGAAGAAGAAAAGTAGTGGAACTCCATTCCAATTCCCCTGCAATGCTGCAAAGAGAGAAGACTAACTTTAGCATGTTCCACAACATAATTACCTCTACATAGCAAACTCCTTGAGGATCAGAGGTGCCAATCAAAACAAGGTCACAAGGCACTTCATCATTTTCACGTAGCCATACTATATTACCTACATGAATATCCTGGGCTTCAATCTGCAAAACCACCAAGGGTACCACCCCCACCCATAAAAAATCGAAAAAATCATTAGATCTACAGATATAAAAGAAAGAACACACCATATAATATCAAATGATAAAGCTTATGTAAATCTTCCTGCCTACAAGACACAAAGCAGACCAAGTTGTGTATGGGATATGAAGTAGAAGCTTGAAGTCTATTCAGCTTCAGCTTTTTTTGAAAAAAAAAGGTGTTTTTATGATATAGCTTGTTTTAAAAGTTATTTTCAGAAGCTCTTCTTGTTTTAAGAAAGCAATAAAACAGCTTCTTATGTAATCATATTTTTTAGACACTTTTAATTGATAAAGCACTCTCTAAATTGGCATAAACAAACAGACCGTTCATCATTTAAATGGTACAAGTAGGTTTTGGGCCATGTCTAGTTACAATCACTATCACTGTCATACAAATTGATGCTTCAAACAAGTGTAAGGAGTAATCCTCTAATAGATAAATATGACCATTGGTTCTTACAGGTAAATCAAAATGTTGTGTGAAAATGTGCTCACACATCACATAATATTCTGGCAGGATAGGTAACAATGAACATGACACATAACTTTATATGGCCAATAAGTACATACATAGACTAGAAGCTGCGTGCTGGAGTTTAAATCATCTGTAGTTGGGTGAGAGATACAGTCATTCATTGTTGCCTATGACCTCATTCATTAGAATGAAGAAACAATAGTAAGCATCCCATATCTATCTATGCTAGACCACAAACCTTTTTACGGTCCATGCCTTTCTTAAAAACTAAAAGTTCCATTTTGTGGTATATGTATAACTATAAGAATATAGAGGAGAAAATAACTATGCAATTAATCATTACAAGAATGAACCAACTAAACATGCACGTCTCTGACCTTTTAGAACAAAAAAAAAAATGGGAATGGAAAAAGAAAATGAAAGAAAAAGCAAGACAAGGAATATGAAAAAGTTTGAGAAAATACACATGTATCATAATTAAACTGGTCAGACACAAAAGTAGACCTATAGACAATATCCTGATATTTCAAAAACCATAAGAGGTACCTCATACTTTGTGCATAGAATTTAGATTAAAATTAAAACCATCAACTGAAACGAAAAAGTAACAATATCTTGAAAATATAAACAGATTATACTCTATTGTAAATAATAAAAGTCAAAATCATGCATAGTTATTCAAATGATGATGATCAATGGCTAGAAACACAGAATAATATATATTCGAGAAAATTAAATACGTTTCATACATGTTTCTTGATGCCCTTCTTCACAACCCAGATTTCCTTTTCATTTGCCTTTTTGTCTGAAAGATATCTATTGTAATCATCCCATGCCTCTTTTGATGCAGAGACAGCAAAAATGAAGATAAGTGGACCCCATGTACTGGCAGGATTTACTGGAGTAATGAGAGGCCATAACTGTAGGCAAGCTATGAGCAAAAAGTACTGATTCATGAACCGGCTGGAAAAGGGAACAAAATCAGATGGATTAAAAGATAGTTATGTTTAATTAGAAAATTAACATGAAAATTTTAACACCAAGGAAAAACTTATTTTGTTTGATAAAAATAAGTTCCTGGATCATTCATAACACTTAAGGAATCCTGCAGAGTAAACAAAACAACTGTGAGTGATATAATTCTGTTAGACAATGATATTGAGTTGGCTAGCTGCTACAACTGTTGGTCTCTGTTTTGTTTAGTTTAACTGTTTGTGAGGCAGTTACCATACTTAGTTTCTTCTCTAATTAGTGCAACAGCTTTAGTTAGAAGATTATGACTAACTTGTGACTGAGCTCTGTCTATATAGTTTTCTGTAAAAAATGTCTCTGTCTTTTTGTACCTTTTTCTCTTAACATAATAAAATCAGTGTATCAGTTTTCTATCAACAACCACAACAAAAAAAAGAACAAGGTTGAATCCCTAGAATATCGGATTAGTGAGTTACGCAAATGTTAAATTAAAACTGTCTGGATCCTCCACATTTATGGCACTGTCCACTAATCTTCTGAACTCTCCCTTTCTAGTGTTAACTATATGATGATTCATGTCTAGAAAGCAGAATCTATGAAATTGCACAGAATATCCAACAAAATGAAATTCCCTCCTTGCAGACAAACCTTTGTTATTCAATATCAAAGAAGATAGAGGAGGAGATCAAACAGAAGAACCCTAAAGGTGTGCAAATGAATGCGCATCATATCATGACTCATAATTAAAAAAAAAAATGAGAAACAAAGAGCATCAGGAGAAAGATTACCTGAACTGTTCCCATAAATTTTTTGGAAGAAAGTTTAAAATAGTATATTTTCTGTTTGATATACGATTATCACAGTATATATCATGAGATGATTCGTCGTCATCAATATAAACATAACGCTTCATTGTTGAATTATGAGCATCTGTTTGTGTATAGATTATCTTCTACAGCTTCATTGCATGCTCAAATAAAACGATTTTAAAGTAACCTCAACCAGTCACATCCTGCAAGAGAGAGAAAATTCAGAATTGCACATAAAATTTGTTATCATGAAAAATAAAACCAAGAAACAACACCAAACAAAAGATAGCAAGATCAAAGGATTGAACCCAATTCAAAAAAATATTTTTCTGACTCTCAATAAACTGAGCATCTCAATACACTAGCCACACAAACATATTCAATATCATGTTATTCTTGACATATCTAAATGCAAAATACTATCATAATATTCAGCATGCAATATGTTGTGTGTAATACCTTTATCTTATGTTAATCATGCCCAAGCACAACTGAATGACAAAATTTATTGAAAGAAACAGGTAATTTAACATGCAAAAGGTACTGATCAATCTTATAATCAACTAAATATCAGAGAAATGCCTCACAGTGAATAACAAAGACAGGACCAAAGTATCGCAGAAGAATAGCATCCATAATCCCTAGCATGTCATGCCATATCACATAAAGTTCATTTAATCTTTTTATGGAGGAAAACAAATTAAGGAATCACTCGAATAACCATCCTGTTGAGTACATGCTGCCAAGGCAGCACACACTAGGTTGCAGTACGATAGCAATACAATAAAAAAATGTTGTCAGTGCTCATCTCAACTAATTCTTATTTGAAACCTCAAACTTCCTAAATCAATCCGCAACGAATCAACGAATATTAATATGACATAGAAGTTTTTCGGTGTCCATCTCAACTAATTTCAAATTGAAAAACTGAAATTTCCTAATATGAACAAAAATTAAATCAACAGTCAAGTTGATTGGTTCATCCTAAACATATATAGATGCAGTTCGAAGGATGTACCAATCAGCTATGAATCTACGAATAATACTATAAAATATAAAACTCCTTTGATGCTCGTACAAACTAATTCCTAATCGGCAAAATCAAGCATCCTCATATGAAGGAAAATGAAATCAACAGTGAAGTCGTTTTGCTCATCCTAGACATATACCAATGAAATTCGAAGGACGTACAAATCAGGTACGAATCTAGAATTATAATACGATACGAAACTTCTTCGGCGTTCATCTCAACTAATTCCTAATTGGAAAACTCAAAGCTCCTAATACGAATGAAAATGAAATCAGCAGTGAAGTCGTTTTGCTCATCAGAAACATACATAAACGAAATTTCAAGGAAGTGTCAATCAGCTATGAATTCACGAAAATGGAGAGCGATCGAAGTTCAAATCGAAATCACAGCCCTAAACTATGGGTTCGCTAACAACGCAGAGAGAGTTGGTTCTAAGATGATAAGGTACCGTACCTGTGAACGACCTTGTTTCCTTTCTGTTCTGCACCGATACGAAACAGTATACGCGTGATTCGTATACAATACAAATGATCCGATTTCAAATTTTCCTAATGGGCTGTTAGAATGAATAATTGGCTGTTTGCAACTCCTAATTTTTTTCTTACACCTTATTTCATCTTAATGCTGAAACTGATTTCAAAATTTTTTTCTTTTAAAAAAAAATATTCCGTAATATTTTAATTTGTTCTGAATAATTAATTTTATAATAATAAATCTTATTATGAAATAGTTTAGAATATGTCATTTAAAATAAATATATGTACTGAAATCTTCAGAATATATGTTTTGCTATAATACCTTCAAAATGTATAATTCATAAATTTTAATACATTTTAGATTCTTTTTAAAAGCGTAATAAATATAAAAAAAAAAGTATTTTCTTCCTAAAACAATTATGAGAGTAGTGGTTGAATCGTTCTTCTACCTTATTTTGCAGGAAACGAGATTTTATTTTATATCATTACACAATAAAAAATAGCTTCTTTTATTTTGCAGGGAACCAAAACTTAAGAATTGGTTTTCATTTTGTATTCGGTGTTTTGGTTGACGGTTTCCCGTGCCACATATTACGCAACAGAAATTCCATGTGGTCTACTTTGACTTAAATATATAATGGAAACTAGTTTCATTTTTATATATTTGTTTTAAATATCTTTACTATTTAATATTTTGTTATTAGATAAATAAATATTAAATAATTTAATTTAATTTTGATAGTAATTTTTGTTAATGTTTTGATAAATAAAAGTTTACCATAGATGTCTATTAAGTAAATGTTGATGGAACGTTAAATACAAAAGAACAAAAGTATATAAAAATAATTCTCCATTTATTATCTAGTTATTAAATCCTTCTTGAGCAAATGTAGATGTAATTTGGGGTCTCACTTTAGAGGTAGAACTTTTATTCTTAGTTGTGATTCCAATTGTAATTTTTTGTGCATTTAGTTTTGGTGCCTTCATTTTTTCTTGCATATATAGTACAAACTAAAATATGGTATTGTAAAAAAGTTAATAGTATTATATCTGGTAAGGTAAGAGTTTATTACCTATATAGTGCTTTTAATCCCATTTTTACATAACTTTTTGCAACCTCTACTGTTTTGACAACCTATTGACGTGTACTGCACTTCATATTAGCATTTTTCTCTGTTAAGTTTTAAACTCTATGTATTCCTCTTATACAAAACATTTCAACCCTACATCACATATTGATAAAGTAAATTCTTAAATTGTCATAATGTATTTGAATTTTATAACACGAATACAAACATAACGCACACTAGTTGCTCCACCTTCCTATATAAAAAAAACTTTAACCCGACAACATAAAGTATACGAAACACCTCAATTCAACACTACATATTGATAAACTAAGTTCATACTTTTACTTTGAAGATATTTTCAAGAAAGATAGTATTTAGTTATACATGAAGGTAAACAATAACACCCATTTACAAATGTTGACTCAATAAATGTATTTTTAGGTATAAATACATAACACGAGAAATCTGTTGGGAGAATCTGAAGAACATAATTGAGAAGATCTCATAAGAATAAGAATGAAAAATGAGTCAAACCATATAAGAGAATAACACCATCTTCAACCCAAAAACCTTAAGGCATTAGGTTTATGGATATTCTTTCTAATATATTGTTCAACTTACACATTTCTACCTAATGTGAAACTTAGACTTACACTTGGATACCCAACAATCTCCCCCTCAAGTGAGAGTTCCTCTTCTACACTCCTCATCGAGCGAGCACTCATATAAGTCAGTCACCATCACGAACCTTCGGCTCTGATACCACTTGTTGGTTTTACAGAATAGGAGGAGATATGTATGAAGAGAAAATATTCTTATTTCTTTTTATTTTTCTGAGTCATCAACAACTTACATTTATAATGTTTGCATAAAAGAAAAATATCTAACCTAAAATTACTTTAGGAGCAGTTATAAAAAAATTGAGATCCTAACGTCTACGAAACAGTTATGAAGAAATATTCTAACAATTAAGAGCAAATATTCTAATTAAAGACATATTCAGAAACTGAAACAAATCAATGTGCAGTTTCAAAAGCAAATTTCCAATGCTCCGCCTAGATTTTGGAATTGCAAACTTCTATCTTCTGAATTCAAACTTGCTGACTAGTAGTGGCTTGGTAAACAAATCTGCAATTTGATTTTCAGTTTTGCAATAAATAAGATCAACAACTCCATCTTTCTGTACCTCCCTTACAAAAAACAACTTAATGTTAAAATGCTTTGTTTTTCCATGAAAAACAGGATTATGGAAAATAGCTATTGCAGCTTGATTGTCAACAAAGACTTTTGTACTTTCCTTCTGCTCTATCTTAAGATCAATCAAAAAAAAATTCAACCACAATACTTGGTTAACAACAGCTGAAGTAGCAACAATAAATTCAACTTTTGCTGTAGACTTTGCAACAATTTCTTGTTTCTTAGAGCACCATGAAAAAATACATGAACCTAGACTAAAACAACATACTGAAGTACTCTTCATATCTTCCAATGAGCCACCCTAATCAATATCAGAATATCCAACAAACTTTGCTTTATTTTTGTTAATTGAACCATCATATACAACAATTACCTTTCTATCTAGAGGTATGTCAACAAGAGTGTTGTTCTTCTCAATCATATATAACTCCTCCCCTCATCTTTTTTCCACTTTGGGTGATTGAGAGCTTCCTCATGGTCAGCAAGTTCAAGAACAGCCATGTTACATCTTTGATATATGTCAGATAGGAATCTAGTACCTCTCACATGATGATCATCCACATTTTCATCAGAACCTTCCTGCTCAGTTATTTCTGGAACAACATCAAGGCCTTTAATCTTCTTCACAATCAATTCTTTAGAAACTTCAACATCATCACGATAATCCAATCCATGATTGTCCACTATTGGCTTCCCATGATGTTGCACTGCAGGCTTCCTAGACTACTTCCTTTTATGCCAAATCTGTCCCGAATCAACTGCAAAAGAGTAAGCAAGGTTTGTTTGCAAGTTTACCGAGAAGCTTTTGTCCTTCATCTTTATTGACATCAATTTAATGCAGTTGTATCAAAGACTTCACAAGTTTTATCTTTAAACACAACAACATAGCATTTCTCTAAAGTTGTCCAACACTTAGCAGATTTTTATCAATTTTAGGGACATATAGAACATTAGAGATTATTTTTCTACCTGAGCCAACATCAATGGCAATATCACCTATGCCTTTGACCTTAATATAGTCTCCATTCCCAATTTTGACTTTCGAAGAGTGGTTTTTGTCTAGCTTTACAAACATGCCTTTAGCATGTGACATGTGATGAGTGCATCCACTATCAATCAACCATGTTTCACTAGTGAGGTCACTAGCAAAGCAGGTCGCCACAAAAAGATGCTCTCCCTTCTCGTCATTGGTCTCTTGAGCAATTTGCGCCTCTTGTTACTTTCTTTTGCATACCTTCTCCACATGACCCTTTTGATTGCAGGATCTACACACAACATCGGGTTTCCACCAACATCTCCAATGTGGTTGAGAAGTTTTTTTACAGTGTTGACAATGCTGAGTACTTAGAAAAAGTCCTTCAATATTCGGCTCTTCTCTCAACATTCTTCTCTGCTTTTGGGTTTGCAGAGAGTTCATCAACTCGGTTAGTGAAATCATTGTGAGATCTCTTGAATCTTCAAGTGATGAGATCTTTGCTTCAAACCTTTCTGGAAGACTCACCAACACTTTTTCTACGATATTTTTGTATTAGGTAAATCTTAATCTTCACGTAATAGTCGGATCTTTCTATGAGAACTTGCATCTACCGAGTTCTTTCATTCCCTTGAAACGCGGAGAGTGTCCCAAGTTTCTTTAGTTGTTTCATAGGCCATAATTCTAGTGAATACAACATCGTAATAGTCGGATCTTTCTATGAGAACTTGCATTTTGACAGACCATATCTGCTATTTTTTCTCGTGGTCTCACATACAGAGGCCCGGATACCAATTGTTGAATCCGAGGAGGCATAACCGGAGAGATCTCATAAGAATGAGAAATGAGCCAAACCACATAAGGGAATGACATCACCTTCAACCCAAAACCTTAAGGCATTAGGTTTATGGGTCTTCTTTCTTATATATTGCTCAATTTTCTCATTTCTACTCAATGTGGTACTTAGACTCACACTTGGATACCTAAAAATCTCCCTCTCAAGTGAGATTTCCTCTTTTACACTCCCTATCGAGCGAGCACTCGTATGAGCTGTCCACCGTATGGATTTTTTAACTTGTTATATTTTTTAGTTTATCATTTTCATCTTTGTTTTTAAATTAGTATTTCATCGTATGGAATACAATGACAAATGTTTTCTTGTAAACTAAAACCCAAAAGAAATAAATACTTGTGAATATATAAAATATATATTTCAAATTTTAATAACATAAAAATATATTATACTTATGGTAAATAATTTATAATATTATATAATGTTATTTAAAATAACTTATTTAACCAATAGTGTAATTTAATTTAGCAATAAAAATGAAAAGGACAGATAAGAAATTACGAAAAATCTCTGAAAAGTTATTATAGAAGATAAATTCTTAAAAAATTATTATAGACAGGCGCTCTTATTAAAATTTAAATAGTGAGAGAGAGGATTAAATATATTTTGTTAGGTAATTGAAAAATGACTTTAGACTCTTGGCAAGAGCCAAGATTACAAAACAAGAGTTGATCTGTTTATTTATTTATTTTTTTCGTCTATCTAGTCATTGTCTTTATGAATTATTGTTGAAGGGTTGATCACAAAAATTAAAATTATGATCCCAACTATAACTTTTTGCACTAAACTATATTAGTAACTGAACTATCTATGAACAATATACATTTTACTATTTTTTTATTTTTACTAAAGCAGTTCATTGAATGAATTAGTGTAAGACTTTATTTCAAATGGTTAAGGGAACTTAGGGGTGTTTAAGTCATTTTCTAATGAATTATAGTGATTTCATATGTGAAAACATGACTTTCTTTCGTCCGTCTAAGACTTCGAAGCTTACTAATTCTCTCAGTAGAAGTTATTTTATTATTTTATATTATGACGAATAATCAATTTTAGTTTACCGCTAAATGTTTAAATATATTATAATAATTAAGCAAAGAATATAAATTTTAATTTTTATAAATCACATGTTATATTTTAATAAATATTATTAAAATTTAACAAATCTCCACAAAACACTATTTTGTATTAAAAAACTATTTTTAAGACATTCGATTAACGAAAATAGTTAAATTCAGGAAAATAAATCTGTTCGAACGGTTAATCGTAGTTCACTGAACTAAATAATATTTATAATAGTTTCCAAATTATATTATAGTTCAATATAGTTTGATGAAATTATTATTTTTAATCACTTTCCCTTTCACTGTCAGAACAACATAAACATCTCAAATTTAAACTACTGATGACTAATTGCTGACCTAGTTGCATATTAAAGAATTCCAGAAATCATATAGTACAAGGTTTTGCCATGTGAATAAATTGATCATTTTTCCCAAAGTTTTATCTTTCTTTCAACTTTACTCTGTAGTCAATTTGTTCATTTTATTTTATTCTTGGATCACCTTTATTCTTAGAGAATTTAGGCTACACCTCTCACATAGGTCGAATGTAGGAAAATTATTGCCAACCTTTTATTAGGTTTTGTTATATCAATGACATTGTGATCTCTTAGCCCTCAGAAAAAGCTAACCTTATGAAAGGATCAGGAGTCACTTTTATTTTTGGGTTGCATGTTAAATAGTTCTAGGGATCCGTTCCCATATAGATGCTGTAATGCTAACTTTTGACTGATACTTTTTAATTTTTTTACACCTTCCTCACATTTTAGTTTTTTTTTTATATGTGATTTTTTATAAGTATTTTTAACTTATTTAAGAGATGAAAACTAAAAACTTTATCTATTCACCTTGTTTCTCATTTAAAAAAAAAACGTTATATAAAAAAATATGTCAAACATGTCTTTTCCATTGTGATCCAATTAAGTTAAAGTGAAAATATTTTTAAAAAATTATGAAATTTTTTTAAAATATATGATATTCATGTTTAAATAATTTCTTATTTGATACATAATTTGCTAAAAAATATTTTTGAACTCACTGTTACAAATATAAAAAATAAAAATCTTATTACTCTTATTTTAAAAGAATATAATTCTAATATTATGTAAAGAACCATATTTTTTTTATTTGTGAACTAATAAATAATTTCATAAAATTATAAAATTCTTTTTTAAATATATGACAGTCAGAATTAGGTGATTTCTTCTATTTTAAGGATATGAATGTATCACCATTCTATATATTTTTATCCAACATTATTTTATAGAATAAGGTGTTTGTGTATCATATCCATATATATATATGATAACATAAGATGAGTGTTTGTGTCTCACACTTAGTGTTGTGCTCTTAGCTATCTTTGCTACCCTCTTCTCTAGTCATCATCTTGATTGATCCATTAAGATTATGGAGAACAAAGACTTGGATGCCACAGGCATCACTGTGGGAGGAATCTATGACATGTTGCTGGATAGCGTCAACAATGAAGACAGCAGACCCGTGATTCATCTTGGTCGTGTAGATCCTACCGATAACCCAATGTTCCGGACTACCACAGCAGCTCTTGATGCTGTTACAGCAGTTGTTCACTCCTTTAACTTCAACTCTTACCCTCCCACTCTTGGCTTACTTGAGGCTAAGAGGTTTGTTTCTTCAAACTTCTTGTACAATCTTATACCAACAATCACTTCATTAGTTTGTGATAAACTCAAAAATTTTACATTGCATGTATGTTTGGTATGGTTTAGTTAGGGTTACCAAATTCAAAAACATTTTTGTTAATGTTGTACTCAGTTCATATGACGCACCCCTTAGGGTTATAATGGTTCATACATTTCATAACAGGGCTATTGCAGATCATGTCTCTTCTGATCTTCCACATAAGTTGTCAGCAGAGAATGTTTTTCTCACCATTGGTGGCACACAAGCAATAGATATAATCATACCTTCCATTGCACGTCATGGGGTCAACATTCTCCTTCCAAAGCCAGGGTACCCACAGTACGAACTTCGTGCCTCTCGTTGTGATCTTGAAGTTCGACATTTTGATCTTTTGCCTGAGAGAGGATGGGAAGTTGACCTTGACTCTCTGGAAAGTGTAGCAGATGAGAATACTGTGGCTTTGGTGCTCATCAACCCCGGCGCACCGTGTGGGAATGTGTTTGCGTATGAACATTTGAAAAGGGTATCTTTACCTCAAGCCTTGAAATTTATTTGGGTTGAGAAAAAACAACATGAAGTGATTTTTCATGACTCTTGTAGGTTGCAGAGATTGCAAGCAAACTTGGAATCTTTGTCATTTCTGATGAAGTCTATGCCCATGTAGTTTTTGGAAGCAAACCGTTTGTGCCCATGGGAGAGTTTTCTTCAATAGTGCCAGTTATTACGATTGGTTCTTTTTCAAAAAGATGGATTATTCCTGGTTGGAGAATTGGGTGGATAGCCATATGTGATCCTCAAGGAATTTTTCAAGAATCTGGGGTTTGTTTTTGTTTATAATATTTTTGAGCTTAAAAAATTATTAGTCTAAAGTTCGTTTTTTTTATATAATAAATTGAGTAGGAATAACCTAGACATGGAAAAATTAGTACATGATTCAACGTTGTCACTTTATCATATTCTCAATCAATTTTTATGTAATAAAGTTAAAAATTTTAATTTATAAAAAATAAACTGATTAAGTTCAACATGTTGAAATATTATATATCAGTAGATATCTTAATATTTTACTAACTATTTTTATACTAATAATGCAATTGTTTTTGTTTCTTTATTAGATCGTGTCAGAAATAATCGATTGTGTAGGGAAGACTGATAACCCTCCAACCATCGTGCAGGTAATAAAGAATTGATAAATAACCAATTAATATGCGTTTGTCCATTGTAATTGAGTATATCGCTAAGCTTTTTAGCAGGCAGCAATACCAGAAATCCTTGCGAAGACTACAAACGATTTTCATTCAAAAAATCTTGATATACTGAGAGAGGTTGTAAACGTATTCTATGATGGGTGTAAGGAGATCCCTTGCTTGACATGCCCTTTGAAACCAGAAGGAGCAATGGTTGCAATGGTGAGTGGCATAAAAATTTTTACAATTTTCATATTGTCGTAGATTTATAACATTACATTATCTTTAGAAAAAAAGATCAACTAATGAAAAATGATGGAGTAGGTGGAGATTAACTTTTCCCAACTTGAGGGCATTGCTGATGATGTACAATTTTGCTGTAAGTTGGCCAAAGAGGAATCTGTAGTTGTTTTTCCTGGTAAGAATTTTCTCAAGTCATTATTGAAATTCCATTGACATTGTGACAAATGATGATGTGATGATCATAATAATACTTGTAGGTGTGATTGTTGGATTAAAGAATTGGCTTCGGTTTAGCCTTGCTGTTGATCATTCTGATCTGAAAGAAGGCCTTAGCAGGATAAGAGCATTCAGTCTTAGACATGCAAAGATGTCATGAGTTGTGCCATATTAAAGGTGTACAAGGGGAGTTGATGGAAAATTTGTTTGCTTTTGGGTGTGTTAAGTCCCAATAAGACATTTTATGTGGCTAAATATAATGACATATTTAGTGAGAGTGCTTAAGGATGGAGGGGGAGTTGCCATATATGTTTTGGGGCAATAATTGTATAATTTATGCTTTCTTTGTTTGGTGTCTTTATCTTGACTTAGTTTTTTCCTCATGTGGATGGTTTGGTTTTGCAAGTTATATGTGTCTCTACTTGTACCAAAGTCTTGTTTATGCCTTAAGTTGAATGAACAGCTTTATTTTAAACATATTCTTTAATGATTAATGTGACTGTTTGAACATCTTCAGCTGGTGCTGCATATTTGAATTCAATTCCTGCTGCAATTTCAAAACATGAAACTCCATAACCTATCCCTCAGCACAAATCTTGGTTAATGAGAAAAAAACCAACAATAAAGAGATTATGTGTAAGCAATAAGAATAATCCACGATCTTCACCACTCGGAAAGAGAACCAACTTCACATATTAATATCATTAATTTGTTTTTCTGTTCCGAACTTGAGTGGACTCACAATCATGAATGCGTATTCACGATATTGTTTACATCTTAGGTGTATTTTTTTACATAAAATTTCAATTGTTGGTTAAGTTTGCTAAATTGTCTCTAAATTGTAATAAGTCACAACAGTTTAAAAAAAATAATGAAAATAAAAAAGAAAAATAAAAGAAGTTGCTTTTAAATTGAATTTCTGTATTTTTAAAAGTTAAATAGTTAAAAATAATACTTTATTACAATTAAGTATTTATTGTATATATAATACATAGTTTATATTAAAATATTTAGTCATTATAAACCGGCATTTAATAATAATAATAATAACAATGATAATATTGTTTTGATTAAATTATTTATTTTATTTAAAAAACTTGTAATATTGAATTCAATAATTATAAACGAGCGGTACAAATTAAGAAAAAAAATTATCAGTAACGTGTAATAGTTATGTTGTTTTATTAATTGTAAAATAAATTTTCAAATTTCCTAATTTTTTATATGATATGTCATCACTAAAAGATTCAATAGATCGATAGAATTTATTAATACTAAAAACTTTGATTTGAATAATAAATTAGTAAAATAATATAATTGAATGATTTTATGTAATTAAATTATTAATAATAATACAACTGTTTTTCTTACAACGTTAATACAATTGTTTTAAAAATCAACGATATCCTACGTATTATTTGTCATAAGATGATATTTAGAAAATTATGGTAGGTTTTGTATTAAAATTTAAAAGCAGATATCTTCCAACGGCTACTACCTAAATTGTCTTCATTCGAATTCATTCTCGTATCACCTAACACTGTGAAGAACCTCACAAAACCCTGCACAATTTTCTTCTTCTTCTTCCTCACTCACAAAACAACACAGCATAACCCATTTCAAGTTATGGATTCTTCTTCTCCTCAACCAAAGCCTTCTCTTCCAATTGATGACAAACCCACCCAACAACACCTCTCAACTCCGACCAAACCCCCTTCGGCCCCCGCAAACTCCACCACCCACATCGACGCGCCGCCGCCGCCGCAGTTGCCGGATTCCGCCGGGCGGCCCCGCCGCTGCAAAACCCGGGCAAGCCAAGCTGCTTCCCCCAGGAATCCTCGCAAACCGAGGCGACGCTTCGAGCTTGAGGTTCGAGAAGAAAAGGACTCGGGGTTGATCGAAGAGGGTGGAAAACAACTCAGGAAGAGAAGACAAACCGCGCGAACTAAGAAGGAGAAACCTAACTCTGTTCCACCTTCAACCTCATCGCCAAGTATATATTTTTTGTTGTTATCCTTTTGGGTTCTCTAACTTCTTAATAATTTATCTTATTTATTTTTTCTGGGTGTGTTTTTATCAGAAAGTGAAGAAGAGAGTGGCGGTGATTTCGATCGTGTTGGGCAGATGGTTAGTGATTTGATCATGTGGAAAGATGCGTCAAAGTCAACGTTTTGGTTTGGGTTTGGGTCGCTTTGTCTCTTGTCTTCTTGCTTTACTCAAGGACTGAACTTCAGGTCAGTGATCTAATTTCTATTTGTTTTTTGACAAACTTTAGATAAGGCATTTTATGCGTTTTTTTTTTTTTCACCCACTGTCATGTTTGTACTTTTCAGCATTTTCTCGGCCTTGTCGCACTTTGGGATTCTCTTCTTGGGTATTTCGTTTTTGTCGAATTCGATTTGTCAAGGGTACGATTTTTCCTTCTCAATTCATAGGTGATACTGTTATGCTTCAAACTTTTGTGTTTTTTGTGACTTTGGTGTTTGTGTTTCAGAAATATGGTTGAGGAAAAGAGGGAAATCGAGCTGAAAGAAGATGACATTTTGCGTCTTGCAAGGTTAAGTCTTCCTGCACTGAATTTTGCAATTTCAAAGACGAGGGCGCTATTCTCAGGAGAGCCAAGCATGACCCTCAAAGTAATCCTCCAAGTTCTTCTTCTCTTAGATCGAGAATTTAATTGTGATCCATGTGATTGTAAAAACTGTCAGCTGATATGATACCGCCTTATGTATCTGTCTCTCAGATTCTGCACCTTATGTATTTTTGTTAATATATCTCGTGGTGTATGTAAGAATCCCCCATTTGATGAGATCAAGAGAATCATTCTGGCTTGAGAAGCATTCACATAGTGGTTCAAGACATTCTTGCACAATAGTTGGATAGAATTTTCTTATTGAGTTCTTAACATGTCAGGTCCATTATATTTATGCTGCCTAAGTAATTGGTTGGTGTTTTTGCTGTTGCAGGTAGTTCCTTTCCTTCTACTAGGAGCAGAGTACGGCCACCTAATTACTATCTGGAGGCTGTGTGCCATTGGTGAGGACACAATGAACTCTTATATCCTTTTCCAGTAACAATTTCTTGTCTTATAGTATCCTACTAAACTGAGCAATTTATATATATACAGGGTTTTTTATCAGTTTCAGTGTTCCAAAGCTGTATTCTTTCTACAGTGCTCAAATAAATAAGAGAGGTATAACTGCCCCCTACTTGTAGGAAATTTCATAGGTCTGTCCAGTTTTTAGTGCTTTTAATAGTAGAAACTTTGGTTATGCAGCTGAGTGCTTGAAATTATGGCTGCTGGATGCATGGAGTGCTTGCACTCACAAGAAGAAGTGTTGGCATCAGTAGTCATGGCCTTCTGGAATCTATCTTCAATAAAAACTCGAATCTTCACAAGTAAGTCCTAGTAAGAGAGTTAGTTGGCTGCAGTTTATAGCATGAACTAGCTTTTAAGGGTGTGTTTAAAGGAGGATTCTTGTGTTTAAGACCAAAATGAACCTTTATACTTGTGATGGTTGATTCTTATGAAATAACTCTTTCTTTGCAGTTTTCATATTGTTCGTACTATTCAGATATTTAAGGCAGCAGGTGACACTACAGTTTGAAGATGGAGAGGCTCAAGTAAGTGAGAAGGAACAGCAGAAAGCAGCTGTAATGGCAGAAGCAGAGGAGAAGGAACCACATCAAGCATTAGTGGTTAGGGAACAAGGGTGCCAAAACTAGCACCTTATTCATCTTCTTTGTTCCTTATTTCTCTAACATACGTAATCAATTGTGAGAAACTCATTGTTTCTGGCCAAACACTAAATTCTTCACTGTATTCAGCACACTAATCGGTGTTTGTTCTAACATTATCATATACTTTTCAGGCAGTGGGGGAGCTTGAATAAAATAGTTAAATATGATAATATGGTTAATATTATTTAAATGTTATATTTGTTCTAAAATTATTTATTTATGTATTTGTAGATAATTATTTCGTTATATTTACTTTTACATGAAAATTTAAGAAAATATCGTATTCTGTTTAAAATTATAGGAAATTTTCTAGAAAGAAAATTCATAAAAAAGAAAGAATAAGAACTGAATTTACAAGGTCAAAACACATTGTAAAAGCTATTGTATGGTGAAATGAAAAAAGAAAATCATAATACAATGATTAAGACAGTATTACAAATACATTAAGACTAATGAAATACAGTGATCAATATGAAAAGTGTTATTATATTAATAACTATAGGATGCTGAAGTTATCAAAACAAATCTTAAAATTGTAATATCAACATAAAACTGTTTATAAAGATAATATTATTGATAGTATTAATTAATTAACTAACTAACTATTGACTTCTTTATAATTTTAATAACAAAAATTAAAAATTGAATTTTTATTTTTTAAGTAAAATTATTATTTTTTAATTATTAACAATTGAGAAAATTAATTTAAAACATACTTTTTCAACAGTTAAAACATTAATAATTTGAAGAATAAATATCTTTAAACATGATATGAAAAATGGTTAAATTTTTTTATTAATATTAACTAAAAACATAATTTTCTTAATATATAGTTATGCTTGGAGCGTCATGACTCCCCTGTACCACAACTAAGCCTCACCAATAAAGGGGAGATAAGTTGTAGATTTGAGTTTCTCCTTATAAAATAATAACACATTAATCATTAAAATTTGTTGATAATGAAAAAAATGAAGGCAGCCTAAGGCTTCACGTTTTATTATGTTAAAGGAGATACTTAAAAAAATAGAAAGAATGATTAACTATTTGGTGCCATCATATAAGTATTTTGGTCCTTTTTTTCATTTTTCTTAGACGAAAATTCTTTTAGTTTCTTTTCATTTATTATATTGGTGAAGACATCATCATAGAATCATGATCACATTATGACATGTTAGCAAAATTATCAACTCCATATTATTATTATTGGGATCAAAAATGTCATTTTATTCTATCATATTATCAAGACCAAAATAAATTATATATTTATAAGAGTAAAATTAAAAAAAAATTACTTTTTGAACTAAAATAAAAAATATGATATATTTTTGGGAAATAAAGTAAAATAAAATATTTATAGAGGTTAAAAAACAAATAATAACTTATTTATGGGGACTAAAACAAAAATTAACGTATTTAATAAAAAGTTACATATCTAAACAATATTTTCAATTTTTACATTAAAAATGATTAATAAGTGTCAGGCATGTTAGGTATATTTGCCTTTATTCCAATAATTCATATAAAAAATTGTTAAATTGGTACTTTTTTATATTAACATAACTTATCAACTTGTTTCATCTTATCCAAATACCATAATATTTATTATTATTGAAAGTTCACGATAATTAATTAAATATAAGTTGATGGATTGACTTGAAAAGCTTGTAAAAAAATTACAATTTGAATTAAAGTCAAGTTAGAAAAAAAAAAAACATTTCAAACTGAATTGAAATGTATAGGTTCTATGTGTGAATCTTCAATTTGTAAAATATAACATGTAAAAAATATGTGCAATTATTATTTAATCAAATATAAAATTATATGTAATTTAAATTGATTATATATATAAATATAATTTGTTGATACCTTTCAGTATAATATTTTGATATCATAATGATTGTTATTTAAGTTTAAGGTCTGGAGGTTGATGATTCTTTTACAATTTAGTCTTGAAGACATTTAAAAAAAAGTATATATAAATTATTTTTAATTTTTAACTTATATTATTTAATGAGATTATTGATGGTATTGAAACAAAACACATCTCTATAATAATACATTAAATTTAATATTTGTATTCTTTGCATTTTTCCTTCTCAAATTTAATAATATGACATTCACATTACAGAAAATAATTCTTATTTATTACACTTCCTTTATAATTTATAGACACCAATCAATTTAGGTACATTAGATTTTCCTTTTAAACCGTATAATTTTTCTTTTAAGTCTTATATAACTAAAATAATAAATAATATAATAATATTTAAATAATTAAATTTCAATTCGATTTAATTTTAATATATTTAAAAATGTTCAATTATAGAAAACAAAATCAAATTGATTAAAAAAAATAAATTTTAATATATTATGACTTTTTAGATCAATTTTCATTCTTTTATCGGTTGGATTTTAAGATCCTCTATCATTAAAAATATGTTGATCGAAGAAAGATAATACAGGGAACCGAAAGTAAAAAAAAATAAAAAAAAAAATAAAATATAAGAAAAAAATAACTGAAACAAAAAATACCTTACATCATGTGCACTAAAAAAAACTAATTAAACTAACATAATAACCAAAACTTAATATGTTATAAGTAAAAAAAAAATACTTTAATTCTACTAAATATTTATTCTCATAATAATTATCAGTGAATATAAAGAAAATGATAGAAATTATTTCTTCAAATTGTGATAAAAAAAAAGTTAAAATTAGAAGTAGAAGAGAATAATTAAGAAGTACAGTCCTTCAAACTTTTCTTTAGTATCTTTTAAGATTTTTGAAACAGTATTATAAAATCTTCAAACAGTATTACAAAAGACAATAACTGTTGGTAAGTAACAATACTATTTAATAAAGTAATGTAAATTATAAAAAAAAAAGTAAGAAAAAAATCAACATAAAAAGATTATATTATAGTATGTTATATAAGAAAAGAAATAATTATAAAAAGTTAAATAATAGCAAATCATATTTAATCTTTATATATGAGTTTTATAGTGTAGCACCCTTTTCATCTCTAGCATACCACCCTCTTTCTCTCCCTCCCTTTCATCATACCAAACCCAGTGTTGAAATTAAAACACCATTTATTTAAGTGATTTAAATTTATAGAGTTGACAAGAAAAAAATGCTTTGTGGTGCAAGGAATGATCCCAGAAAACTAAAATACCCTCTATGTTCATAATTGAATGACTTTCCAAATTTGTTTTTTTGGAAATATTTCAGAAAACATTTAAAATATATTCTGAAAAATATTTCCAGAACTATATTTTAGAATTTTTTTCTGAAATATTTTCTAAATATAAATTATACTCAGAAAATATACATTTTCCAAAACCTATTTCTAATAATTATTTTCCAGAATATAATTTGGTGGATGCAAGTCTTACAAGGGTATTCTTAGTAATTTTTGGAATTGATGGTGTGCAGGTTAAGAATGATAGGGTGCAGGAAGTTTTCGCCATTTATGCTTCTAGAATCAGGCCCAACGCTTTTAAATCCCCAAATCCGAAATCAAAAGCTGAGAGTAACTAGTTAGGGTTTAACCTGGAATTGCTTTGGATTGGTTCTCTTATCTCTCACGCAAAAGAACGAACTCAGAATCCATGGCCACAACGACGACGAAACGAAAACCGGTGTTTGTGAAGGTGGATCAACTAAAACCTGGCACCAATGGTCACACGCTGACGGTGAAGGTGGTGAGCTCTAAGCCGGTGAAGACGGTGAGCAACCGAGGCGGTCGATCATCGGTGCTCACTGCGCGACCGTCGCGCATCGCCGAGTGCCTCGTTGGTGATGAAACCGGAACCATAATCTTCACCGCTCGCAACGAACAGGGTACGGTTATGTATCCATTTGTTAGATGATTTGTTCTTGTGTTCTCTTTTAAGCATTGCTTTGTGTGGTGATGGGTGTTTGACTTTCAATCCGTTTGATGTGTTTAAGGCTATGCTTTAAAGTTGTTGACTTTTTTATGGTACTCCGTGTCCTTAGAATTCCAAGCACTTGAGACGTGAAGATTTAGGGCTTTAATAATGCTTTTCTCCATCGTGCACGTGTTTAAAATGGTTTTTGTTCAGGGTGAAAATAAATTTGTTACTGCAGTGTAAAAGTTTTCTTGTTCAATGACTTTAGAATTAGTTTAATCTGAAACTCCTTGATTTGGTCTGGTTTGAGGGTATCTCAGGTTGAAACGTGGAAGCCTGTTTCCCTGTCTATGTAGGTTATGCATTAAAAAATATCTATGGTATTAGTGCATCCATGTATTGCGGAACAATGCACCCAGTCTTGGTTGCATTACCCTACACAATCTCAACGTTACCGTTGAGTTTGTTGTCGTTTACCATTTTTTAATACCTTTTGTTAGGTTAATTTTGTTTGTCTTTGATCTTGTTGGAAGTCAGTTTGTGCTGTAACTAGTTGAACATAGTTTGAGGTTTTTAAGTGAAATTCAAACACATCGATAATGTTTGTTTTGTGGTAGTGGTCAATATTTTTTCTCTCCCAAGCAAGCATCTTTAGTCTTTGCTACATGTCTAAATTTTGCTATTCTTGCTTGTTTGGGAGTAAGGTTTGCTTATATTATATGGTCACTAATTCATTTACTTTTCTGCAGTGGACCTCATGAATGCTGGTGCTACTTTAACTCTGCGAAATGCAAAGATTGACATGTTCAAGGGATCTATGAGGCTTGCAGTTGATAGATGGGGGCGTATTGAGGCGACGGAACCTGCAAATTTTGAAGTTAAAGAGGATAACAATCTTTCTTTAGTTGAATACGAATTAGTTAATGTTGTTGAAGAGTAATTTTATCTTCAGGTTGAATCTTTGGGTTTACCAAAGATTTTTATTTTTATTTTGACCATTGAACAATTGACTGCGTTGCAGTTTTCTTATGGTACAGTCTTGCTTATTTAGTCTTAAGATTGCTGTGGTGAATGCAAGGAATTATATTTCGGGTCAGTTTTGAAGCGTGATAATGCTTGTGCTTTAAGGGCAAAAGTAAATATTATTTGTTTCTCCAATTTAATAATGTATCCCGTCTTCTTTGAACAAATAAGTTTGCCCTGGCATTGTCGTACAAATGTATTTATAAGCCCTTTTAGTTACCTGTACAGTTCTGTTAAACCCTTTTGTGCCAAGCAGCAGATGAACTATGTAGATTCAAATGCCATATTGTTATTGGCGTAATAAACTTGTGCCTTGGTGATGGGTTGATGATGAGTTCGGAAATGATTTTTTTTTGCATGAGTAAGAGTATGCATAAAGATTCATTTCATTGCCTTTGCAAAATAGAGAACATTTAGGTATCAGGAAATGCTTTGATTATCAAAGGTGTTGTTTAGGATTTAGTTCAATAAATTCAATCTGTGACTGACCTGCCAAATTGGACGCGATCAAACTGAGCTTCACTTTAAGACCTATTTGCCCGCCTAATTGCTATATGGTTCAGCTTCCACACCGAATTAGTTTGCTGGCCTAACAATTAACTGATCAGCTGTTTAATTAGATTTATTTTCAAAAGTAAATTGGAACAATGATCTAAGAATTGAGTACTTTTTAGTTATAGTTTAGTTTCAAAGCTGAATTTACAGGGAAACCTACTTCCGGTTCACTCAATTGACCTACCAATTCGTAAAATTCTGTAAATCATCTTTTCTGCTGTTTTAAATACCAAATTAAAGTGTCCGAATCGGTTACTTTTAAGTTTTTCATTGTTTAATTTTCTATCCAATTTAACATTATAAAATTCAACGTGACCTTTACAAACTTAACGTCGGTAAATCGGTAGACTTTGCACGCTAAATTGAAACAAAACACATACTGTGAATTTTTCAGTACGGACACAACTTTTGGAAATTTGCGAGCCCAAACGAATTTGCTTTGAGGTCACAGACGAAGGTATACAACACAAAATCATAACTTGAAAAGAATAAAAAGAAGCTACAGAAAGAAGTTCAAATATCCAAGGCACAAATTCTATAGTGACTACCAAAACAGCCCAACTTTGACACGTACACAAGTAAATTTTGAGCATAATCTGTATTGCATTCTGTAGTTATCACATCATGACCCCTCTCCTTCTGAAAGTTAAAAAATATAAAGTAAATGAGAAAACAAAACATCAACGACCACTTCTATATACATAAACATAACAATATAGAAGACGACAAAAAACGAAACCACCTTTAATATTAGTCCAATATATATGAGTATGTGTATGGGATTAACGATGTACCATCCAGGAGCACATTATATTTTAGGCATGATAAGTAAATAGCATGGATTTACACTAATCAGAACATAAGCACGGACATATAGAACTTTCACTACATACTGCAATTCGGCATTAGTTGTTTCAATAAGAAATTTTCAAGTAACGAGGACAAACATGAAAAAACTTAATCCAACATGTACCAATACAATTTCAATTTATTTGCCTTTAGACTCAACATCCCGGTGAATAAAATGGCAGCCTTAAAGGCATCTGAACCAGAAAGAACAGAAGTGCAGGCGATCTAGGTTTTTAAAGTTCCTTTCAGCCTTTGGGACTCAAATTGTCCCTCCAATGGCTCAGTCAAAACAGTCTCACGAACCAGATTTGTACATAAAAGAATGCTTCAATCTTCAGAATATTTATCACACATCATCATTGCAATCTGATTAAACAGAAGAGATCAGTATACGCCTCCACTATCAATTGACCCTTTAAAGTATGATGCGAAATAAAATTGCACCAATTATGGTTTTTAATGACAAAATTTCAGCAGCAGAGTTCCACAAAAGGAAAGTATATAATATTTCAAACAATCAAACATAAAAGGTACCTAAAACAGACTATATTCTAGAGAAACCCTCACAAAAATGTTGTATGGTATTTATCTTATTCTTTTTATGTATGAAAAAGGCAATATAATTTTATATGAACTTGGAACCACCAAAAATTATGCCAGCCAGGTAATTCTACTCAATATGCATGAACTCTGAACAATATGATTCACAAATAGGAGACAAATATTATTTTCTAGAAGCCAAATACAAAAATCCAGCTTAATGATAGTCATCATGTAAACTAAAAAGAATTCAAGGGCAACAAGATTTTTTTTGTGACAGAAATCTAGCAGTTCTTTCTAATAATTTTTTTTTTGTTTAAAGCCCAACATCAAAAGAAGTCCATGTCATCCCAACCTTGCTTCTTGATCTTCAAATAGTCTTCTCTTGGCCTACAAACAAAAGGAGTACGTACGACTTCACTAAAAGATTTAGTTGTAGTGGGGAAAGCAGAAGATTCAGGGAACAACTTTTCCATCAATCTTAGGTACAGGACTAATATTTACATAATGATAAGATCAAACATCATGTGGATGGACCGCCTTTTTTTTATTAATATGAAGAATGATATGCCATACGTTTTTCCAAAGCATTACACATCAAATCTGACAAGACTCTATCATTTTTTAACCCAAAAACTGAAAAGAAACACTAACTTACCCGAAAATTAAATTGAAGAAAGAACACAAGGGATCCTACAGATGTTTAGCTACCTAATTCAAAAGTAAAATCCAACTGTCAGGCAATTAAAATTATCAGAGACTAGGCGACCCAAAGTATGGGACCACATCACATAATACTCTCCATAGTCCCAATTTCTTTTTTTCTCAACATCAGCTGTAAAATATCTTCAACGTCCCCCATCTCCTCTAACAACAACACTTGGTAAACTCCCATGTCAAAGCCAACACACAGGACAAAAAGAAGATAGTTTTGAACATTAAGAATGCTAAACAAATCACATAGTGCTGCAGGCAAAAATCTTCAAAACCATTTTCACGTACCAATACCATTAAGTAATCACATGCAAATAAGCCTAATCTTTCATTCCAAAATGATACATTACAATGCAGTACAAGCAGAGACTATACCTTCAGGAAGCCAACCGTAGCTGCGGCGAGACACCGACAGCATTGAAGTCATCAAAGCAGAAGCAGTTGCCGTGTGGTACGGTAGCATGGATTCCACACAAAAACTCAATTCCACGGGAGACCTTCTCACACAAAATTACATCAATAATTATTTCATTTCCAGCATTACCATATCAATCCAAATAACAAAATTCATCACTGATATACAAAAAAATAATCGATATAACACTACAATCCAGTTAGTTCAAACTTACCTATAGCCTCTGAAAATAATCTAAAATGTATCGTATTACAAACTCTAATTCCTAAATAAACTTAACATAACTTGTTAACATACTTCCATAGCGATTTCAAGCGAAAAAAGAAATTAGGAAAGTTCCTGCAAAAACTAAATTTACAACAATTAAACGAGTAACTCAGCTGAAGTAACACTAAATTCGCTACTAATAAGCATATAAATTACCTCAGTGTTGATTGGGAGAGAGGTTTATTGGAAGCAACACGGAACGGAGAGCGAGCCGCTTTAGCTTCCGAGCCGAGACGGAACGCAGCTCGACGACCAGAACATGATCGGAGTATCGATCTCGCGGCGGCTCCGGCGGTCGATGCCATTTCTTTGTCGGAAAATTTTAGGGTTTGCGTGCGATCCACACACTCTCCACTGGTGTAGGGTTCAACAACACTAAAACCCCGCTGAGCTCATCTGATCATGAAACCCCAAAAGCTCAACGGGCTTTTTAAAATTTGGGCTTTACTAAGTCCATACATAGGAAGTTGTTATTTCCACCCCTTGTTTCTACAAATTCAATTTTTTGAGTTAATACATATAAAAGTATATAATATAACGATACAAAATGTCCATTCTTTTACAATATATGATATTATATACAAATAATTATATTGTGTTTGTGAATATATGCATATTTTTCTATACTGATATAAATAATAGATAACCAGTAAAATTAATATATATCAAAATTTAGTTTTTGTTTTCTATATTTTCTTTAACTTGTTTCTATGAAAGTTTATTAAAAAAATTAGCCTTTTGAATATTATTAAAAATTACTGAAGGTTAGTTTTTTTCTTTTCAAAAGTATTTGAAAGGTACGTGAAAACTTAAAATATGCTAAAAATATGTTTTTTTAAAGGACATAATCCAACACTGAGTTACCTTCTTTCTTTATTAATCTGTTACTTGTCAGATTTGGATTCATGAAAATTTAGAAAATTTAATGAGTCACAACATATTATTATTTTTGGCGGAATTAATCATTCTAAGTTTTAGTTCAATTATCAATCACTAACACGAATTGTCACTTTAATGACTAGCTTAGTTTAAGTAGGTTATCCACGTGTTTTCTTTTTCCTTTTGGTGCTATATAAAATAAAACACACATAGGTTATTCAAAACAATAAAACATGTTTCAGTTTTGAATAGTTTCCACAAAATCACATATTTGCGTTGTAGTATAAAATTACATAAAACATATCTGCCATTCTGATCTAGATTGGAAATCTGTACAACATGAAAATATGACTCCATTTGGTAAACACAAACACGTTTTTACAAGGGATATTATTGTTAAAATAGGACAAAAATAATAATGTGATTGGATGACAATTCCGTTTTAGCATTATTGAAAAAAAAAAAAAAATTGAAATATTTAATGCTAAAATGTTATTTGGATATAAGAATTTGTAAAAAATTATAAATTTGTGAAAGTAATCTTAAAATTAAAGAATTTTATATTTTTTTAAAATTTGAAAATTTCATCCTTTATTCTCTTTCAAAATTGTATATATTTTTGTCGTATTATTTTTTAAGTTGGATTTACATTGGACATTTTTCAATTAGGTGAGATTGGAGTGCCTTTCAACTAATGTCAAATTTTTTTTTTTTTTTAGTTGATGCCACTTAAAGTTGTTTTTCAGTTAATATTGACAATGTAAATTAGAATGATTAACATGTTAAGGATGCTTTTGAAAAAATATTAGGAGAATTAAAAATTTTGGCCAATCAACCATAACTTTTTTATGTTAATTAAATAATTTTTTAGTTAGTTGTAAGTAAATAAATCTTCAATAATGATTGTTAATAGAAGTTATTTGTAAGAGGAAAGAATAAGACTCTCTTGTAAAATCAAAATTATGTCATGATGTCATCAATCCTTTTATTAACTTGGACAACTGATAATTTGATACGTTAATGCTAATTTTAAATATGTCATGTGTAATGAAAGTGAAGAATCAAATAGATTACATATTTTTCATATGTAAGTTTGCTTTTAGGTTATGAAACTTATGCAAATTTTGGTTTAAAATTAGCATGTGCAGTATAAGTTTGCATCACGTTTTAAACAATTCCCTTTCTAGGATTTTAATAAAAAAATTAAAAGTACATTTGGTTAGTAATTTATGAAATATTTAAGGAACCAAATCATTTTCAAAAAACCATAAGATTAATATAGAATAGATTTTTGTAAAAACACAGTTAAATGTTCGGGCCTGGTTGACAAATAAGTATTATCACCTGGCATAAATTATTTGTCTTAATTTGAAAAATAGGTAACTAAAAGAATGACACGAACATATATGAACTATGCAGTGTAAAACTCTATAAAAAAAAAAAAAAGATGTGAAGTATGCTCTTAAAAGAGAAATAGTTCATTTATCCTGTGTTTGCTTTAGGTGATAATACTATGATAGATTTGTGAGGTCTCTTACCTTTACATCAAGTCATTGAAGTGATTTTCATGAGAAAGAAAGAACCTCATCCTTTCTCAAGAGCAAAAAAGAAAAAGAAAGTGTCAGAAAGCCGACCTAACATGTACAATATTATGATTGTGTCTTTTTAATATATGGTTCAAGAAAAAAACATTGAAATATGTAGGTTGAAAAATCGTTTATAAGATTTGTATAATTGATTATACATGAAAAAAACATGCATTTTTTTTATGCATAATCGATTATTTAAATCTCATAATCAATTATATATAATTTGTTTTCTTTTTATAATTGAATTTTCCATACAACAATCCAACATAGTATACACTTGTGCCAAATACTTCTCCGATAATAAAGGAAAGTGTGGTTGATAGAATCAAATGCTCCGACGAAATATGTGGTAGTGTGAGTGAGAATACAACGAGATGATTAATTTGGTAAGAAAAAAAAAGAGTAGTTCATAGAAGCGTGAAGAAAATCCCGCAATAAAAAACATTTGAATATGATTATTAGTAGTGAAGATTAGTAAGGAGTAAAAGGTTGGATGACAACCCTTGAAAGAACAATGTGACAAGTGTTGAAAGAATGACTTGGATGCAAAATCTATGTTTTATTCTTAGTAAAATTCTTTCATTATTTTACTTCTTCATTGATTAAAAAAACTAACAAAAAATAATATTAAGATAGTTATCAAATTTTTTATAATCAAAATATCAAATTTCTTATAATCAAAATAGTTGAAAAGATTAAGTAAGACAAATAATATGATTACATATAATTTAGGATTTTATAAGTAAGACATAAATAATTTAATATTTTTATTTATTTAAAATTTAAAATAATTTAAAAATTTTATTTATTTTATATTTTTATTTAAATAGAAAAATAAATAATTTAGGATTTTGAAAAATTTAAAAAGTTAATTTATTTTATATATTTATTTAAGTGGGACATTAATAATTTATGATTTTTATTTATTTAGAATTTTAAATAATATAGAAATTTTATTTATTTAAGATTTTTATTTATGCAAGACATTAAAATAATTGGTAATTTCACAATTTCATCAATTAAAAAAATCATTAATCACACAATAAATTATCATATTTCATTTTCAATTAATTTTAGTATAAGGATAAATTTATAATCTTTTATTTCAATTAAAAAAAACATAAATATCATTTATAACCATCACATCATTTACAAACTTTTATAAATTTTTTCTTAAATTTCTACACTAGTTCCTTAATCCAAACAACAATTTTTCACATATTTTCATCATAAATATATTTATTCTAGTTAACTCATTCAACTAATAATATTTTTAAGACAGGATAAGATTAGTCTAAATGTTATAATAAAAGTTTTCACGTGCCTTTTATCATGTATAGTTGTCAAGTCTTAATCTTTATTGCTTCATTCTTTTTAAGTTTTTATCCATATGTTTAAAATACTTAATTAATTCACGTGTAGTTTTTTTTTTTTTCAATTTATTCCAATAAAGATAGAGAGAAAGGTATAACTCATATGTAAAGTTAACTATTATGTAGTAAACAAAACATAAGTTAGATTACAAGTTAGTATTTTACTCATAAACTGATACAAGATCCCCAAACAAGGACAGACAACCAAGTCAAATATCAAAAGTTAAAAGTCTAAAGAAGGATTTAAAGACAAAAAAATATGTGTCAAACAAAGAATGAAATAACCTGATAAAAGATTTTTTGTTGGGAATCAAGCACACCAAAGATGGAAGAATTATTTTGGAAAAAAGAGTGGCAGTCAGGTAAATTTAAATAATATAATCCCACAAAACAATAACATTGCATGGTTAGAGGTAGATGAAGGAATAATATACAAAGTAGAATGAAACAGATGAGGTATTCACATACATTTCAGGAACACGAATGACTAAAGTCTATTTCATCTGTAATGTATATGAAAATTGAATAAAAAATAGATTTTACCTATTGTATGGTTCATGGAGTAGTGTTGCTAATTTATTCGGAGGTGATAAAGTTTGTACAAATTTATTATAAATATTGTTTTATATTTATTTATACTTTTCTTTTCACTACAATAATGAGAGAAATTATTTTATTTGAAATTATTATAATTATTATTGATATATGTTTAATTTATTTTATTAGAGTTTGTTTTATTAATTTCAATAAAACTATTTTTTATGGAATATTAATTTCAATAAACTTAACAAGCATGTTAAATCAAACCGGATCCAACATATCGGGTCACACCCATTCAGATAAATCTTGGTTTATCGGACTTTTGTTCTCCGCCCTAACACTGTCTGGTCTTCACTTTAGAAATTTCTTGAAGGATAGTCCCATGGCGTTGTTATTCAAGGTACGTCTTACGACCTAGACCAAAAATTGCGTAATCTGATTAAAAAAAAGTTGTCTTTTTTTTTTTTTTTTTATTCGCTAATTTGCTACACTGGTGAGTGTTGTAGGATCCGTCGAAGCTTTCGGCGTACCGAGACAGAAGATTCCCCGGAACGCAAGAGGATTTTGAGCAGGCGCTTCTGACTTCAACCACCGTTTACGTCGGGAACATGTCGTTTTACACGACGGAGGAGCAAGTTTACGAGCTCTTTTCTCGCGCTGGGGAAATCAAGAAGATCATTATGGGTTTGGACAAGAACACCAAAACGCCCTGTGGCTTCTGTTTCGTATTGTGAGTATCCATTCACTGTTAATTGCAGCTATTATGTTTTAGTTGATGGTTCTTTCTGTGAGTGTGTTTGGATGAATGTATTATTTGACAGATATTATTCTCGTGAAGATACCGAGGATGCTTGCAAATACATAAGTGGGACGATACTGGATGATCGTCTCATTCGTGTTGATTTTGATTGGGGGTTCCAGGATGGAAGACAATGGGGTCGAGGGAGGAGTGGTGGCCAGGTGAATGTGGCTGTGTTTCTGGGGCTGTCTTTTTTGTTTCTTGGCTAATTGTAAATGCTTCTGTTGATTTGTGCAGGTCCGGGACGAGTATCGTACTGATTATGATCCTGATATCCTTTTAAGTGTTTAGTATTGGTTTGTCTGCAGTTTGCTTTCTTGTGTGATTTGTTGTTTGCTTGATTTAATGTACTACATATATGTGGTGATTCTTGATGGTCAAAATGCTGTAATTAGACCAACATGGGTGTGGCAATATAAGAAATAACTGTCTTGAAGCATGAGGTAAAGGGTTTGATTATTAGGTCATGCTTATAGAAGAGTATCTGTTGGGAGATTTCAGCCCCTTGGATGAATTTTAGCTTCTTGAAAGATTAGTCTTTGACTGTCATCCATTATACATCCCGAGTTCAACATAAAAAAAGATGTAATAATTTGTGTAGTTCATGATTAATATGCAGAATAGGTGTATATAATCTAGTTTGCTTTAGCTATTATAATCTTCTCTAGTTGCATGCTCACATAATAGAGAATGCATTAATTCTGCTATGTTTTCAGTGAATTCTATTCTACTTTATATAGTTATGAATACTCTCATATCTTCAGTTGCTCTTGAACTGGAAGTTTTACTTCAAAATTATTCCTGAAGAATGTGATATACTAGTTTTTATGTGCTGTCTTTAATCATTTGATTGGTGGAGTTAGAGATAGGTTAATACTAGTCTGCTTTTAGTTTCCTTAATTCTACATACGTAGAGGAGGTTATGGGAAGCTGGTCCAGAAAGAGTTAGAAGTACAAAGGCAACTTGTAGATTATGGCACTGGTTCTTTGGGTTCTTTTCCACCAGTTATTCCTAGTTCCTGTAAGTGACTCCAAACTATACTTTGCACAGGTCCAAACTATACTAGGGCAGACTTACTCCTGCTTCAACATTTCACTTGTTTTGAGATCACTAAACATTTAATTCAAATATTTATTTTTCATTTAGTTTGGTTTTCGGAATGCTAAATTATGCAGGACTTAAAACCTAATTGTTTTTAAAGATATAACTAGAATGTTACTAAGCAGTCTGTTTGGAAAATGAAAATCATTCAAAATTGCCCCTCTTTTGATTATGATAACCAAAATGCCATTGATTAGGAGGGTAAAAAACTTAATCAGAAGTGGACACATGACTGAAGTATTCGGCAGTTTGTATGTGTGTATAGACATTTGTCAATAGCACCAAATTGCATCACTTTGCACAATCACGCTGCAGAGTGGCTGGAGCATTCTACAACAGTTGAATAGTGTCACACTTTGTTGTTGCTTCCATGCGGCTGCAATAACTGACAAACTAGCGGAAAAACTAGCTGGAGTGTGTCATAGAAACCTATTTGAACCATGAAACATTACTGACAACATTTCCAGCATCTTTAAGCATTTTTTGGCCAGCTGTGACAATTGGCCATCCCCACTCCCCGGCCTCTGCTGTACATTGTTTCTGACCCTTTAACCTCTGGCCATTTCCTAGCAAAATTAAGTGTTTGGTTCTCTCGCCTTAATAACTAGCTTTTGAGGGTTGGTTCCTCTAGTGTTTGGGCACTTATCAATGACATAGATAAATAAGTAATTCTAAGTGGAATGTGGGTCCTTTTATGGTTCAATGTTTTTACTCTTTGGGCCATGCCTCTGTTGTCGTTGCTATTTGGGCATAATATTGTAGAGATATGTTAATATTCAATTTGAAGAAATTGCAAAAATTGATACTTCAATAGCCAATATCATCCGCATTGTATTTCTCTTCTAATGATTAATGTTCAGTTCAGTTATATATATAAATCAGAAATTCAAATTCATTGTGGAGAACTAAGTTGGGTAGCAACTAACTGTCTCCTCCCAAGTTAGCAACATAATGGCTTGCCTGTTGAGTACGATATGAATTAAAAAGATATCAATGAATTTTTTGCCAAGTTTTGGTGCTTTTTTATCGGAATATACTTCTTTTCTTTCTTAGTGGTCCTTGGCGTATTTTTGTTCAACATTCAATTAGATATTTTCTTCAATTTATTAGATACCACATATATACTTTAAATCTGAAGAAAATACTTCCATTCAGGTGAGGGTACCAGCTGTGCTAGTCACATTGGAACCAGCCTTCCCTTGTTCTGTTGATTGCCTTTTTTCTGTTACCTGATTTCCTTGTTCATTTTATGATTTCTGGTGATCATCATTTGCTATGAGTTTGTGTTCATGTGAATTAAACCTTCAACAATTTTACTCTTGCAGATGGTAGACACGGTGGAGGTCATGGTCATGGTGGTTCTCATCGGCATGGTAGAGGTAGTTTCATACTTTCATCTAAAGGCACTCATGTCCAGTGATTTCTTTAGAAGCACTTAGAAGTTTTGACTATAAAAAAAATCTGTTTTACCAATGAATTCACTATTAACATAAATTTCGTTTGCCTCTTTGACATGATAGATTACTATAGAAAGAGACACAGAGATGATGATCGCCACACACACGAGTCCTCAAAAAGAACTTCAGATCACGACTCTCGGAGGAACACTGACCATGAATCCAGACCGGTATTGATTTTATTCTCTACAAATCTGAATGATACTTCAGACCTATTTAGATAAATTAGTTTACAATAATTCATATTACCGTACTTCTATCGTGTTACATTGTTGCATTAGGTTGTCAAGCATACGTCATTTGAAGGCACGATGCTTGTATTATCACTCATTCTTGTAGTTTTTGTCATTTAATTTGTTTCTTATCGATTATTTGATTCGTTGTGGCAGGAAAAAAATCCACGATTTCGTGAGAGTGGTGATTCTGATGATGACGAGGAAGATGACAGAAAAAGAAGGGCTTAACCAGATTTTCATACTTGGTCATGTTTTTTTAACTTAGAACCTTTCTACTGACATGATTATGAAGGTGTATGTTGTCGTATATTACTTGTTACAAATTGCAAAGGTCTTCCTGTTAGTTGAACCCTGCTTGAAATTCTAGCTTGACATGGCAATATTATTTAGTGTTTTCTATCAATTTTTGTCTCAATGCTTTTGGCTACCAACATATTAATCAGATTATGTTAACTTTTTTCTAATCTTGTGTTTCTATGAATAGGTGTTTGCATGAAAAACATTTAGTATTTTAGCGAGTGAATTGTTGAGAAAAACATCTGGCTTAAATTCATTTTGGTCATTTAGTTTTTTCAACGTAATCTTGCTTTCTATAAAAATTTAGTAACACGTTGAATCCTTCTACATTCTGTAAACTAAGTCGTTTTGATCCAACATAGTATGTAATCTATTTACTAACATAATTTTAATGATAACATTTGTTTAAATTTATCATTACGCACTATTATTACTAATATCTTGAGTAAATAAATAACTAGTACTGGCATCACGAGTGAACACGTTGACATTTTCTGTTAGAATTTGGATTACATATACTTTTTTAATTTTGAAAACTCGGAGATCAAATGTTTAATCAAGTTTTTATGGGAATTGAAATTGTATATTTCTGGAATTATGGGGATTAAAAGTGATTTTAATTGAAAATATAAAATTGTAATAAACATTATCCTTTTAAATTTATAATAACTAATTTAAATTATGATATAAATTTATAATAACTAATTTAAATTATGATATAAATTTATTCTTAATTATTGATACGTTTTTAAAAAAGATAACTAAAACTTGATCTAGAGATAGTGATAAAAAAAATTAATTGAACTGAATCAGTTATAAACTAATGCTCCTGATTAGCCTACTGAACTGAAGTCACTCATTTGGCCTTCTAAAAATAATTTTACATTTTCAATTTGTGCACCTCTTTTAGAGCACCATAAGAAGCAAGAGCATTTAGAACGAACCATGTTCTTACTTTTTAAAAATAGGAATTATTTAATACACTAAGGTTGGTGTAGTAGAGTTGATTAATAAAAGTCAGCAATGTCTCTTTTTCTTAATAAATGACTTTTTTTTTTTTTTCACTTGAAAGTGGTCTTGAAGAGCAAATCATAGCATTCTGCTTGTGTCTCAATATTTTAGTAAAAAAAAATATTGCATTTTTCTTCTTTTATACTGTAATAATTTTAAGGGAATTTTGAAATTTTTATTAGGGTAAGGATCTTTTAATATTTTCTTACATTTTTCCTATTTATTTATCTAAAACTCCCTTGTCAGTACAGGTTTTGATTAAATTAGACCCTGTTTGGGTGATTTTTTAAGTTTAAAACATAAACCAGTTTTTAGCTCTTAATTTTGGTTTCCGTTTTCTTTAGTTTAAAAAAAAAAATCTTGAGTCATTGGCTGATATTTGGAAATACGTGCTAGAACATGAGTACTGTCAATAAGCCTTATACGATTGTTTGAAAAATAAAAAAATATTAATAATATCTTTCAATAATATAAAAAATATTTATTTATTTATTATTAAAATAAATTATTTGATTCAAAGATGTCATTTTTCTCTAACATGGTTAATTACAGTAGAAAAATACAATTCAAGATTGTCTTTGGATCAGGTAGGGAGAGAAAAACCATTTTCAAATTAAAGATGAAAGTACCTTCAAAACTCACTTTAATAACTTCTCTAATTTGGGGTATTCTCGATGTGGTACAATTTGGTGGCCTAAAGGGGAAGATTGCGGGTGTCTTGAATGGTCTTTAATGGAGGATAAAATAAAAGCTGCAGTTCGAGACTGTGATGGAAACTGCAACCCTGGGCATGACGAGTTTAATTTTAGTTTCATGAACAAGTTTTGAGATTACATACCTTCTGGTTCTAATGTTTCATTTATGCAAATGTTTGTTGAATTTCATTCTTTTTGGCAACTTACCACGTGGTTCTGATGCTTTATTTTCTGCATTAATCCCGAAAAAGGAAGCACCAAACTGGTTTTAACGATTTCAGGCCAATCTCACTCATTGGAAGCTTATATAAGATAATTGTCAAAGTAGTAGCACCCTTTTATGGCAACTATTATGGAGGATTACACAAGGATAAAGAAGGAATCAGAGGTATAAATTTTGTCATATAATATAACAAGGCATTAAGTTTTGTGCCTTGAAATTGTTACATGAACACAGAAAGTTATATAGTTTCCAATTGAAAAAGTACTTAAAAAAAATAGAACCTCACACTGCACAAATGATAACACTGCATACTTTCCATCACTTTGATCCGCAAACATGAAACTGTGCAAGATCAAGGATGAAACCAGAAAGTTTAACAATTATCTCATAACTTAGTATTTTCCTTTGAATGTGTAGGCCTTGTGTTTCTCCCACTCTCACTCTTTTACCACACAAAAATACAAAAGCTAAAAACACTCAAGGCGTGTAACCTTGTTCTTCCTGCTGCTTCTCGTACTCTTCCATGGTGTCAAACTCATTTGGATACTGACTTTTCTCATAGTAACCTTCATTTTCAGCAGTGCTCCCTCTCTCTGATTCGTACCCATTAAGGTTATAATTCTCGTTATTAACAGTGTTCGCATTATAATAGTACTTACCATTCTCCAGGAACCTTGTGTCACTCATTCCTTCTCTCTTACCCTCATAGCCATTGCCGTTATAGTTGTTGCTCTTGGGGTAATTTTCCTTGTCATCGTAGTTGTTGTTAGAGAACCGGTCGTTGAAGTTGCTGGCGTAGCCACTGCTGTAAGTGCTCCTGTACTCTTCGTTGTTGTTGTCATTGATCCTAAACTCTTCATTGTTGTTGACATTATTTCTGAACTCTTCATTGTTGTTGACATTGTTTCTGAACTCTTCATTGTAGTTGGCATTGTGTCTGAACTCTTCATTGTTGTTGTTGTTGTTGTTATAGAAGTTGGTTTTAGGGTAGCCTGTTTTGTAGCTCTGATCATTGAAGTCTTCATTGAGAAGCTCAAAGTTTGTGGCGGTGGAAGGAGTCTCCTTGGTGGGAGAGTATTGGCTATAGGAGCCTCTACCATACAGACCATAACCCTCTCCGCTTTCTGAAAATTCAGGCTCTGGTGCTGGCCCGGATGGTATTGTTGACCCAATTGCTTGTTCAACGGAAGGTGCTGGTGCTGATACTGGTTCCAGTGCTGGTGCTGGTGCTGGTGCTGATACTGGTTCAAGTGCTGGTGCTGATACGGGTTCAAGTGCTGGTCCTGGTGCTGATGCTGGTTCAAATGTTACTGGTCCTGGTGCTAAAGCTGGAGATTGAACTTTAGTTTTCTGGAGAGGATCTTTGACATTGTACATGGTTCTGAAATGGGAGAACAAGCTGAAAAGCTTGCCTTCTCTGGCTTGAATCTGGGGTGAGATAACAAGCAGCAAGAGCAGAAAGAAAGATAATTGGTTTCCAAAAGAAGCCATAATGAGAGTGAGAGGTGAGTGTTAAGAGAGTGACTTTGTTGGGGTCATTTTATAGAGAGATCCAGCTGCTATAAATCAAAGGCCGGTTCGTTATGCGGGGATTGTGGAAGGGAGAAAAATGAGTGTGGGGCATGATAATGACTTCCATGCCATGCTGCATGTGCAAGGTTTGAGAATAACAGCATTAGCATGGCAAACACAAATGTGTAGAGCTGAGACAAAATTAAGGTCCAAGTCAAAAAGTGGCATTTCATTTTCTTCCTTTTTTTGTTGCTGAGATGAGTCGTTTTTCCCTGTGAATTCTGAATTAATTGGCGCGGGCCACTAAAATGGTAGTTGAAAAAAAGAAGGTTTTGAGTGGAAGTGTGAAACTTTGAAACAGGGAAGCCACATCACTTATTTTCCTCATCAAACATTCAGATATGAAAATCCTTAAAATACTGAAGTTCGTTTATAGAATTGATACTTCATAGTTCTTTTTTCAAACTTCCAAGTTTAAAGATTCAACCTTTAATCATATATTTAAAAAAAAAAAGCCACATTTCTTAGTAGAATCCACAACAGATCAGTTTAGTTGGTCTTAAAATTAAGACTTACTAGAAATCAGTGTTAAAATCAGGTAATTATGATGCAAAGATGTTAATGTTTTAATGTAAACCTTAAACTAATGCATTCACTTATCAATGCCGGCTGCAGTTTTAAAACCGAATTATTTGTTGTTGTGTCATAGTTTTGCCTAAATTATGGTCCACGTTCATGCAAAGCACTACAAAAGTTGAAAAAGAAAAAGAACAAAGATGCTTTAATACTCCATTAAAAAAGTGATGCAAGATAGGTGTGGCGTTTGCTTAAAGAATAATAATATTGATTGCCCAGGATGATTCTAGGCCTCTGGGTCATCAATTAAAGTGTAGTGTATAGATTTTGGAAGCAAAATTGGTAAAGTTAGCTTGATGACTAACGTGATTAGTGAAGCAGGTGTGTTCTTTTGATGTTCGATTCGTTTTGGAGTGATGTTGAAGGGACAGTTCTTTTAACCTGTGGCGTGATCAGCGGAGAGCAATTTGAAAAGCAAAGACACCGAGTATCCAGCATCAACATGTCTTTTGGGATGCACAGGTCAAAACACTTTGACTTTCTATTTCATGGAAACATGACAAATTTACTGGGTAACAGACATAGCATGTGCTTGATGTTATTCAGCCATTCAAAGCCCAAGTTTTCCTTGTATTGGGCCTAAACTTACACCTTTTTGGACCTCCGCTGCCTTCACTACGAGACGCGTTCTTCCTGCACCTCCGTGACTTCATCATGTACTTCCATACTTTTTTAAAATATCGAAAATATTATTTTTGAATTATATAGTTTGGTATAAAAAAAAATTGTATATCAAATTATATGATTTGATATAAAAAATTGTATACGAGATTATATAATCTGAATAAAAAAAATTCAGGAATGCATGGTTTATTTATGGAGCTGTTAGCACTTATAATTATTTTAAAATACCGAAATTATCTTTAACATTTACAAATATTTATTTTTCATTTTTTTCTATTCATTCTGTCTTTTACGATAAAAAATGTCTTAGGATTTTTGCTATTTGCCTGCAGTATTATCGTCTATATAATCTTAAATATTTTGCAATTTTTTACAGTTAGGTAATATTTTTTCTTTCAATTTAGTTTTAGTTTTTTTTATAGTATCTATAATTTGAAAAAGCCACAATAAACATCCCAATAGAAGAAAACAGGAGGAATTATGGAGAAGAAACGGAGAGTGAAAACTAAAAACACAAGGATATTTTAGAAATTTTATTTATCTTATTTAGTGCATGTCACAATTTTGTAATGGCAGGAAGTAACTGCCTACCATGAATCTCCATTGTGCTATTGTTTTTTTATTTTATTTTTATTTCTTTACCTTTTTCTTCTAAGTGTCACCATGATCGTGGAAGGATGAAAAAAAGAAAATAAAAATAAAAATCCGTATAGATGGATATCTGCTCATAAAATGCATGAATATCTTTAATGAATACTGAGTCATCAAGTATTTTAATTATTTGTTTGTTAATTATACAGATACAATACAAATATTACGATATTCAATATGTACTTATTACTTTAATCATTATTAATAATTATTTTTAAACATCAAGTAATTAAAATAAATTTATTGATAAGAGAAATATTAATCATTGAAAATTTATTTAAATTTAGTTTTTATATGTGTATGTTTTTTTATTTAGACATATTAAATTGAAGTTTTTTTTTGAAAAGATTATTTTTTTAAAATTTATACTTTATGATTCAACTTATTTTTTTTTTATAAAGTTTGAATTTATATGCATTAATATTTAATTATAAATTTTCATTTGAATTATATTTTAAAACTAATGTTATCTAAGTTTATATCTTTAAACATTTAATTTTATTTAAAGTTAAAAATAAAAAAAATATTTGTGGATATTCATATATATAAACAAAATCTGTAACTATTTTTTCACACGAGACAAATAATGGGACAAATTTTTACAAATTATGTGATAAAGTACTCCCAATTGAAAAATACGTTCTGCCAACACTCTTTTGTCAATAAGCATCCACACCAAAGACAAAGTCTCATTATTGTTATAAAGAGAAAGAGACAAAATGATCATTTTAAAGAATTAGGGATACAAGAAAAAGTATGGGATGCAGAAAAGAAAAACATTTTTTTTTTTCTATTCTTCAAGTCCAAATATTTCAAAGGTATATAAAGTATAAAATTTGGCAGGCATGGAGAGAAAATTAACTTTTCAAATAAGCATAACAACATTACCAGTAACCAAGTGAAGTTTGTTAGATATTTCAAAAGTATTAAATCTCTATAGGTTACATTTAATAGGCAACTTAGAACGTGATGACACGTAAGGTGTATTGCATCTATTTTTTTTTTTTATTCTTCTAATATCATTGATTAACTTTTTAAGGTATTGACATTTATTTAAGAATCTAACATTCTTAACTAATATGTTCTATGCATGCAAGAAAGAAACTTCTAATCACGTAATGAAAAGACAATATTATTAATTTAATAATACGTTTGGACTTTTGAAGATAACAGCAAATTAAATGGCATTACAGAAGGCGGATAAAAAAAATTGCAAGAGAGGATAATTACGCAGTAAAGCACAACTATGCAGATGAGGAATATAATCTAATGGAGGAAGAGAACTACCTATAAATTACATACAGAAGCAGGGATTTGTAGGGTGCGAAATATAAAATAAAGTTAAAAGGCTTATTATATAAATAACACTTTTTTGTATACGGCTTGTGATACCTTAATCTACTCTTTACATATATACAATTTTTTCTTTGCTGAAAAGAAAAATCCTTTCAAATTTGCAAGTTTAAAGTTTGCAAGTTCTTTTTGAGATGTTAAATAAAGTTTTTTAATTAGTGTTACCACTTTATAGTTGAATTGTGCATTGTGTTTAGCTCTTTTTGCTTTTTCTTTATTAATTTACCCTAAAAAAGCTACTTTTGAACGTTTTGTTTAGTCCATGGCTTAACCATCAAAATTAGAATAATCCATTTTAAAAATCAAATTAAGATATTAATTAGTTAGTTTGATTCTCAATTAGTTGAAAATTGGTTAGTTGATGGATTGTTAATTAATAAGTTCTATAAAACAGAGCTAAATTCTTTCTCATTTTGTATCTTTTGTCATTCTAGTTAATACAATAAGTTATTTATTATTATTATTATTATTATTATTATTATTATTATTATTATTATTATTATTTAAGCTCTTTTGTGTGGTCGCATCAAATAAGTGTAGCATGCATCTCTTATAACAGTATGATAGCATTCATTTTAAAATTAGAATTAAGAGCTTTTGAAATTTCTCCCTCATTCAAATTTTCAATAACTAATTGCATGTTATAATTATTAGCCCTTAATTGCGCCATGGCAAAGTAAAAAAAAATATGTGGCGTTGGGAGAAAGAAGGCAATAAGACACGTTACAGGACACAATATGTAAAAGTAAGTTGAAAGGTGGGTTAGGATTCGAGTTAAAAAGCTTTAACAAGCGATTATTAGAAAAATGGAAGTGAAGCCTAGAAAAGAAAGAGAATGATTTATGAAAAGATATATTAGACTTTAAATATGAGTACTGACAAAGTTTAGATAATAGTAAAGAGAGATCATACAAATTTAGATAGTAGAGAGATCTTAGAAAAATTTGTAGAAAAAAGAATAAAATGAAATTGGTTTAGTGTGAACACTAACAGAAAGATAGGTTCAAGAACTAAAGTCTTACTATTGGCAAAGATAAATAGGTAGGATTAAAAAAAAAAATAATCCAAGAATTTATAGTAACTCTGGCCAAAAGGTGAATAACGTGTCGGTGTCTAGTGTGACCAAGTGGAACTTTAATTAGAGAAGAAGTTGGTTTGAATAAAAAAAAAAAAATTAATAATTGAGACTTTTTTATAGCAGGTGTAGACCTGTCTTTTGAAGAGGGATATAGTGGATGAATGAGTTTGGAAAGGAGAAAGGACTGGTGTGTGTTCAGTGAGATCAACATGTAACAAGTTAAGAAATGAAATGTCTGGGGAAGATGAAAAATTCTATGACAAATTTTGAAAAACTAAGACGTTGCCTACAGCTCAGTTCTATGTAATGATGAATGACAACAGGTGTGTGATCTGCCAACTATATGAAGAAACCATAAATCACTTGTTTTTCATGTATACGGAGGTTAGAAAAATATGGTATATATGACTTGTTGATAAAAGTAAGATCAGTCGCTAGGGGTAAGGAACATCTTCAAGGTTTTGAGACATGGGAGTTAAGCACTAAGTGCAATATTGTGTGTAGAATAGTGTGAACGGATATAGTATGAAATATATATATATATTTTAAACAATCATTTTTAAGAATAAACTATTAAATGTAAAAGAGATGTATTCGTTAATACAACTTAAAACATTGACATAGGTAACTGGAAATATGAAAAAATAGTTTTATTTATTTTGATTGGTATATGAATCTGATATTACGTTTAAAGTCATTAAACTGAAACTGCATGCACAAAATGTTGAATTCTTGACACAATGAAAGTTTTCAGGTGTATAGGCTTTAAATGATTGACTTTATGCACAAACATTTCAGGATTGAATAAGCTCCAGTTAACCTAACCAATTTAGTGGCTAGGAAACTAATATACTAAATCAGTGTAGGATTGTGTATTTGTAGGTTTGTATGGTGGAAGCTACTCTTTGGTTTGCTTTTTATAGTCATTATATAAGCAAAGATAATGGGGCCTATGGTACAATTTTTAGCTGCTTGGCAGACTAAGACAAAGGCAAATTGTGTTTCAAGGAATTGTTACTTATCTTAACCAACACTTAGTATACCTCACAAGTTTCTATGAGCATTGGAGGGGATCTTGATAGGTTACTGCCATATAAACTCTGGGGAAGGGAGCAACTAGGCTGGCTGGAATAGTCTTATGATTCAGCCAAAAAAGGGAGATAATAGTGACTATGTTCATAACGTATACAACTACAGGAATACATCGGAAATCTTAAAGCATTTGTGGAGTTCTATCAGATTTCCCTTTCTGTGTGTTTAGCTTCTTAGACTGCACTCTCCTCTGCACCATTGGTTTCACCTGCTATAAGAACACATGTTGGTACTTGTGTCATTTATCTGTGATAGACAAAAAAAATTTCCTCAATGACAGTTGATGTTGGCAATGAGGCATTCCTATATATGCATACTTCTCTTGATTAGATGTATTGCTTGTGGTAATTTTTGTTACAAATGTACATGCATCATATACACATGTCTACATTACTTGAAGGGTTTGGGTCAAGTTTTTAGGCACAGGTTTATGCTAAATCTTAGAAGAGTTATATATGTGTCTTGATGGGATTGAAGGAGGATTTTTGTTGTTTTTGTGTATAAGGATTAAAACACAATTTTTGTGTTTTCATTTAATATATTTTTTATTACCAATAAAAAAAAGTAGCAAACTGTTTTGTTTGTAAAAATCATGTTTGAAAAGACTGCCTATATTATTAGAGTTGTTTGAATACTCACTATTACAAGCCTTTAATTAGCAAATCCATATTAATAACCTCTTGAACATTTTTATCTCTACAAACATCAATACAATTATCATTATCAACACAATGATACTGATAATTTAATATTTAATTCTACTTAATCCCATCTTCTTAGTTATCATTAATTACGCCAACAATATCCAAAGGATTCCAATAGCTGAAAAAAAATATCCTAAAGAAATTCCTAAGATTTTGCAAAATTCAATCAAACATAGTAACCTTGAGAAACTAATCTTCATTTCCTTTACCATAAAATATTTTATCACATGAGAAAAAGATCTGGAGGTAAACAGAAAAAACCTCTAGAGATCTTTCAGAGAAAATATGATTTTTTTTAGCTCATCCCCAGTAAAAGATTATCAAAATGAAACAACTGAATAACTTTTCTGGATGAAATATATATATAACTCGTCAAGAATTCCGGTTGTTATGTAATGAATCTAAAATTTTATGTCTAATTTTACGAAAATATAATTCAAGAAGTCAATAATATTACTTGTTTTCCGGAATTGGGAGATATTAATTGCCACTTGGGAGAAAGTATAGCTTTATCAAAAGAAACCTTTGCTTGTTAAATATTTTAGAATATTAACAAGTGTTACAATTCATTCTTCCTCATGTTAATTACCCGACGAGCCAAAACAAACTATAACCTAATCCATTTTATTATGTATTTTGCTTATTGTAATAATTATTGATCTCAGTTCAACAAAGAATGGGGTTTAGGGGTTGTATATCAGCTATTATGACTTACCAAATTAAGAAGAAATATTTCACAGTACTTGCTCAAATTTCTCATCATTCATATTAGTCTCGTATGATTAACTAAGACTAATACAAAATCACGGCCTTTATAATCTCACATATTATAATACTACTCGCACATGAACAAAGAAAGTTCAAAAGTTACTATTTAGTATTCTCTCCCTCTTAGTATATGCTAGAAAGTAAGATAGGAAACAAACATGCACATTCTGGCGTACAATACATGGAAGAGAACTGAGAAGTCGTCGAATTAGGGTTTTGTGGCCTTCACACTGAGAAAGACCATGTCTCTTAGACTTGCCATTCAAGCACAAGAGGGAGGGATTTTTGGAATCCCTTGTCTTTGTAGTTCACCCATTACACCATCAAGTGCTGGAGCTTTAAGGCCAAGTGGTAGTGGCAACCATGGTTTTGATAAAACATCACTAATAGCCGCATCTATGCTCTCCTTTGACTGTGAAAACAACATACGACATGCAGACATAAGTTAAATTAACCATGCAATATTATTTTTCTACATAACTCTCTTCATCTGTGTCGTGTGTTTCCATTTGAGTTTCTTAATTTTTTATAGAAAAAATAATTAGTTCCTTGTTTTCTTAAATGTTAAAAATGAAAAATGGAATTAACTCGCCTAAAGCTGTGAGTCCAACTAATAGAACTTTGGATTCATAGACACGACCAACGATGAGAAAGAGAGAGGGACAGAAAGAGAAGTAAGAAAAGGACAGAAGAAATTAAGAGGGACAAAAAAAAAAAAAAAGAGAATATTCCGTGATTTAATTTGTAAGCATGCAAACATTTTCCCACCCAAATAACTTAGGTTTAGTAATATATCACTGGTAATAATTTCGTGTAGTGAGTTTGATATTTCAAATAAAAATATATTTTTTTAAACCAATCTTATTAAAAAAAGCCATTGATTGGTAACTTAAAAAATGAATCCTTAATATATATATATATGTCTTATAAATAACATTTTTTATAAGTAAAATATATTTCTAGTACTAATATATAATACTTCTTTTTTATCTATGTTCTGGAGATTCCATATTTGACTATAAAAGTCTTTTAAATTAATGTTAATAAATGTACCATGTACTAGATTAGTTTATTGTTGACTTGATTAAAAAATAATGTTGAAAAACCAAAGAACTGACATTTTTTTTCTATTGAATGAGTTGGAATTACCGGATGAAAATCGAGGACTGGTCGAGGTGCTGGTTGGGTGGCTGGGATCCCAAAGCCTGGATCTACTATTTGGAACATTGCATGGTGGTGCGGTGGGATGCCAGGAACAGTTTGAGAACCAAATCTCTGCCAGTTATTATTCTATAGTAAGTGAACCATTCAATATTGTAACAGTAAGGTTGTTCTCAGAAGGATCCAAATTGGAAGGAGAAGACAACTTAAGTGGTTCCAAAAAAGTAAGGGCAATAGTTACCGTGGTTGTCAGATGCTGTGGAAAACACGGTGTTCCTGGGGTTGGTGCGTTTGGAACCTGCAGTATCAAACAAGAATATACCTATTAATTTAGATGGACAAGCACAAGAAATAGGGGCATATATGTGTATAGAATTGCTTGTTTTGGAGAAAGCTTAAGTGTTAATTAACTACTGTTTTTTCCTTGTCCTATATAATCAAATACAATGAATCATGGATCCAGTTTGCTAGTTGAATGTGATTGTGTTTTGAGTGAACAGTTGAATGGCTTGAGAGAATTTTCAAAGTCAAAAAAGTTAACCCGTTGATGTTGGTGCCAATAAAGAGGGTCCGGAGGCGGCGGAGATGGAGCTGCTCGCGGTGGCCATGCCGGCGGGGAGGGTGAATATGGTAGATGTTTAGGCCACATGTTCATGAAGGATTGATCCATGGTGTGATGGCCCCATACATGTAAAGGTCTAAAATGGTGCAGTGGTGTCATGGGAGGGAAACCCATGGTAGGTGCGAGCCAAGGGTTCACCTCTCTCTTGGCTATTCCTCCTCCTCTACCTACACTTGCTGCTGCACCCATGAATTGTTTCCTTTGACTCCACCTTGCTGCTTCAGCTTCACGTGCTAGCAAATGCTTCCTATGAGATCGATATTTCTGCAACCAAAAAACTGCATACTTTAGAACCCTCTTTCATAAAACTGAACTATCTTTTTATTCATAGGGTTCATGTTTATAAGATCCTAGTTTTGCTTACAAACTTTACCTAACCTTTTTTTCTGCAACATATGCACAGTAATCATTGCATATGTCAACTAAAAAAAGACTTATGCATAAGATTTGTCAAAGTTTTCTAAGTAAGTTCAATATCTAATGGGATATGTCAAATTCTAGTAACAGCACAGTATCTCACTAAATATACAAACCTCATTTAATCTGTGTGATATGCAAATTAATCAACTTTAAAAAGGTTTCCATATCTAAAGAAAGCAACAAATAGATCTTTAATTTTTTGTTTTCAGATTAAAGGTGAATAATTACTATTTCTCCAAACTAGCCAGCTTGCCAAATTTTCATTTTGAGTATTAGTTTTGTACTCATTTATTTTCAATGATAATTCAACTTATTTATCAAAGAAAAAGAACCATATATATATATATATATACTGGACTTGAATCTTGTGGATGAGAGAGGTAACTAGGGAAAACAAAGTTGAAGAATATGTACTTGAAGGTGGCTGGCAATGTTATGGCGAGTGAGACAGTCAATTCCCATAATCTCCAAAATCCTTGAAGGCACAGCCTTATCCACTCCTAGCTGCTCCACTGCTTGCACGAATCTCCTATGCAATTCTGGGGTCCAATCCACCTTCACAAAAATCAAGAAAACACACACCACAACTCATTACTACAATACAATACACCAAAGCCATTCCAAAATTCTAACATCAAGTGCATTTCTCTTTCTATATCACTTTAACTTAATCCGTAGCCCGTGAATTCTTCGGACACACTCTGCAACTATAGAAAGAGACGGATCATAGAGATAGAGAAAGGTTTAGCCTTAACTGTGTATTAACTTTCCTGAAATTAGTCTAATTAAGAAAATACCAACCTAAAGTAAGAAAATAAGAATGACAACAATAGCAACTTACCTTCACCTTTCTCTTCCCTTGGGGATTATTCCTTGCATGTGTTGATGATTTTCTTCCTTTCTCACTTTCCTTAGGGGATGGATTCACCACCACTGAATGAGGTGATTCATCACTTTTGCTTGCTATCTCTTCCCCTCTACTAGATCCCCAATTGGAACCCGAATTGGAAGAAAAATTGGCTGCTATAACTTCATCTTGTTTCTCTATATTAACTATATTATTCTCATTCCTGTTACCCGATTTGTCATTTTCCACTGAAACTGATGAGACTATCTCCGATTCCTCACTGAGGGAAAATTCGGCAAGCATTTCAGGGTCCATCTCCAGATCTGGCAAGACATCTTCATCATCGTTGATTCCCATGAAGAGATCATCAAAGTTGATGCTTTCAAGCAAGTTCCCTTCTGAAAGGTCAGCAAAGTCATCAGTTCCAATGGAGAAACTCTCCATCTCCCCTTGCTCTTCATCAATTCTACTCCTCAGAGGTGACACCGCCAGCATGAATATTAATACTGATTCAACCTTGGAGCAAAGTAAATAATAACAAAAACAAATCAACTAAAACTCCACTTATATAAAGCAGTGTTCACATATGCCTGTGCATGTAAATCTTGAAAGCTGAGGGATGTAAAAGAAGATGAATTAATTAGTTTGAAAATGTCTGTGTTGCCTTCTCTGGAAGGTAAGGGAGTGCCTGAAGAAGGAGCTAGCTGGGATCTCTCTCCACCACAACTTAGGTCTGAGTGTCAGAAGAGAAATATTTTCATGGTTTTGTTGGGGTGTGTGCTACTTGCAAGGGTGGTCAGTTATATAGTATATTTTTTATTAGTGGATGCCCTTTTTTGGACATGAAAAAAATTTTATAAAAAAAAATACACATGTCACCAAGTATGCTAATATGCATTAGAGAAATAAATGCAGATGATAGGTATTATGACATGCCGAGAGAAAAAAAAGAAGATAAAGTTAATAAACAAAGTGTGAAAGTATTTGCACAGAGATGTGCATATGTTAGTACTTAGAAAATTCAGATGTAATGACAATTTTAGTTGGAATAACACTGTTTTCATGGAACTTTTTCACAACAGTTTTTTACAGTTAGTTAATTTTTCTTTTCTATATCTGTCCATAACATTGTACATCTTGTATTATGAAAAAGTGGAGTAAAAATGATGTTACTGAGAGTCCAATCTGTAATGGATATGTATTAGAGAGAGTCAATAGAAGCTATACCTGTCACTGTGTTGTAAGATGAAACAGTTCGGTGGAAATGAAAGGGATGTAAGGTATGCTGATGTTGGAGGACAAATTGACCTGTTGTACATTTTTGTTCTCTTAACCGATAAGGTTTATCTAGTTTTCATATAATCAAATATTTGAAAAGCTGTATAATTGGATAAGCTCCTCATTATGTGACTTCTCTAATGTTAACTAGTTAGGTAGACCCCATTTTTTGCACTTCCACTGCCACTTGATGATTTGCAGAGAAAATTATAGACACCAATCTGAATTCGTAAATTGACTATGCCAATGTTTCCAATATATACACAAGACTTCAATTGCTCTTTAGGGTTGAAATTTCTCAAGATTAAGGTTAAAGAAATTCAATATGAATCATGGAATGTAATTCCAAGTTGTGTTTAAATTAATTTGACTTACATGTTTACATTTGAATATGTATTGTTTTTCTTTTAATTAATTGATTTTATGACTGAAGCCTATTTTGATTACATCTTAGATTTTTCTCCCTAATCTTAACACATGATGTGCTGTATTATTTCTTGAAGAAATACAATTATTTATCTAAAAAGAAATACAATAATTATTTATAAAAGAAATTCAATAAGTATTTATTAAGAATATAATATTTTTTTTACATTTATTTAATAATTAAAGATAAGAGAGATTTTTTAATAGATATAATTAGAAGTCTCATATTAATTGCTATATAAGAGTGATGGAATACATTTCCATGAATGAAAGTTTTGATATTAATTAGTGAAATTTACACTCACATCTTCTGTAATGACACTAAAAATTAAAGTATCATTGTTTAGTTGATTGCTTCTAGATATTTAACCTACCAATTTATTAATTTATGAGATAGTACATGGGAATGGACTAGAAATTCTCTTTTATTGATGAATGATATACAATAATGTAACATCATAAAAAGTTAAAATACTAAAAGACAACCTCACTCTTTCTCAATGAGTCAATCACCTCAACTAGACAACAATAAATTAATATGTAGTTATATGAATTGATTTTAACAATTAATATATAATTTTATAATTTGATTTTAACAATTTATAAAATAATCTGAACCACCATAATAGTAACAATAATTATAATAATCATAATAAATTACAATAATAATTTGTGTTATAAAGAATGGAATTCCTATTGAACATGTATGTTATGTGTAATTTTAGTGTTGAAAGTGTGTATCATCTATATGTATGTTATGTGTAATTTTAGTGTTGAAAGTGTGTATCATCTATTTTTAAAATAGAAAACCAATCTCATGAAATATATGTAATAAATGGTTAGAAGTGCAATCTTTTGTACTATGAAATGGTTAAAGAATACTTTTTAGGATTCCAATTAACTTGGGTAAGTAAAAAATATAAATGTGTGTTAAGTATTGTATGGTTAATAATAATAAGATATATTTGGAAAACACATAAATGATATTATTTTTAAAAATAGGAAGTTTGATATTTAAGGATATTTGCCTTAACACAAGTTAAATCAAGGACAATGATAAAAGTAAAATATAAAAATGTTAGTTTCACATATTCAGATTGGTGTATTGATTCATTAATATGGATGAGATTGATTATTTGATCAGAATTGGATAGACTGTACACCGTGTGTAGGATTACTCAAAAGGAAACTTGATTTGGATAGAGAAGCTGGATTACCCAACAATGAAACAATATGTAATGACTAAATCTTAAGGATGGTTGGCTTCATAGTCTATTTATATGTTTATGCCAGTAGAGAGGATTGTGTTTTGTTATCTCAGATTTTAAACTACAAATCAACTATATCAACCGTTTTTGTTAGATTATCATATAATCATCTCATTAACAATAATATAATTATAATATGCTTTGAAATAATCATTAAGGGATGGTGGGCTTAGACGTACACATGACGACCCAACATAAGTAGAGGGATAGTGGACTTAGACATACATATGATGACCCAACACAAGTAGATGGATAGTGGGCCTGGACATACAGATGACGACCTAACACAAGTAGTGTTTTTTTTAATTGACAATAAAAAATATATAAAATGGGAGTAGTGATGTTACCTCAACTTATATATCCAAAAAAAGGAAAGATTACACGAAAAGAAGGACAAGAATCCAGTTTCCACACACACATACATGCAATCTTAGATTTTTTACTGTAAAAATCAACTGTATCAACTGTTTCATTAGATTATCGTATAGTTATCTCATTAAGAGTAATAAGATTATAATATGTTTTGGAATCATCATTAAGGGATGGTGGTCTTGGACGTACACATGACGACCCAACACAAGTAGAGAGATGGTGGGTTTGGACATACATATGATGACCCAACAAAATTTTCTTTTATTGACAATAAAACACACACACTCTGATTTTTAACTACAAATCAACTATATCAACCGTTTCGTTAGATTTTCGTATAATAATCTCATTAAAAATAATAAGATTATAATATGCTTTGAAATCATCATTAAGAGATGATGGGCCTAGACGTACACATGACGACTCAACATAAGTAGAGGGATGGTGGACCTGGATGTACACATGACGATCCTATACAAGTAGAGGAATGGTGGGCCTGCACATAAACATGACGACCTAACACAAGTAGGATTTTTATTTAACTAACAATAAAAAATATATTCGAATGGGGAAATGAGGTTACACACAAAAAGAAAGATTACACTAAAAGAAGGGCAAGAATCCAGTTTACACACACATACGACACGTGTTGGCATCTTAGATTTTTAACTGCAAATCAACTATATCTTGTTTCATTGGATTATCGTATAATCGTCTCATTAACAGTAATAAGAATATAATAAAGATTATAATAATCATTAAGGGATGGTAGGCCTGGACATACACATAACAACCCAACATAAGTAGAGGGATGGTGGGTCTAGACATACACATGTCGACCCAACACAATTTATTTTTTTAGATTGATAATACAACACACACACACTTAGATTTTCAACTCAGATATTTAACTGCAAATCAACTATACTAACCGTTTTGTTAGATTTTCCTATAATCATCTCATTAATAGTAATAATAAGATTATAATATTCTTTTAAATCGTTATTAAGGGATGGTGGGTTTGAACGTACACATGACGACTCAACACAAGTAGAGGGATGGTGGGTCTGGACATATACATTACAACCCAACTCATTTTTTTTTTCTCAGATTGACAATAAAACACACACATTCAGATTTTTAATTGCAAATCAACTATATCAACGGTTTCCTTAGATTTCATTATAATCATCTCATTAACACTAGTAAGATTATAATATGCTTTGGAATAATCATTAATGGATGGTGGGCCTGAACATACACATGACGACCCAACACAAGTAGAGGGATGGTGGGTTTGGATATACACATGATTTCGATTGACAATAAAACACACGCACACTCAGATTTTTAACTGCAAATCAACTATTCCAACCTTTTCGTTAGATTTTCATATAATCATCTCATTAATATTAATAGGATTATAATATGCTTTGAAATCATCATTAAGGGATGGTGGGCCTGAATGTACACATGATAGCCCAAGACAAATAGAGAGATGGTAGGTCTGGACATACACATGATGACCGAGTACAATTTTTTTTTTCAATTGACAATAAAACATACATACACACTCAGATTTTTCACTGCAAATCAACCATATCAAGTGTTTCATTAGGTTTTTGTATAATCATGTCATTAACAGTATAAGATTATAGTGTGTTTCTTTCAGTACCTCTATATGTTCTTTTTGCACCTCAATATCTTTTCATAATTACAATTTTTGTAATATTTTTGGTCTTAGGTAAAAAGAAACATATTAACCTTCTCCCTTCATTACTCAGCCTTCATCTTTCACTGTGCACACCTATTTTGCCTCTTTTAGAGTGAAATTCTTGGAAGTTGTTATAGGATTTTTCCTTAGTCTCTTTTACTGAAAAACTCCTAGGAAAAAAACTCCTAGGAAGTTGTTCTTAGATAGATTTAGGTATGTGGGCACTGTATGCATTCAAAGTTTTTTTTTTTTTTTTTTCAGAAAAGGGTATCCCAATAAACAAACTTTTTTATTGGCATACTATATTGTAAAATATCCCGAAGGTAATATCAAATCCAAATTTACCTTCTGAATTATACTATATTGTAAAAAATTCAGAAGGTAATATCAAATCCAAATATAATTCCCATTTATTATAATTATTACAATCATATTATTTATGAGAAACAAAATAATTTCATATTTAAAATTAAACTAGGGAATTGTAAACACAATACCTAATGACTAATGTCTTAAAATGATAATATGGATTTATGTTGACTCCAATTGGCGTAAACTAAAAATTAAATCTCTTACCATACTTAACACATAATTATCTAGTAATTATATGACACTATATTGATAATCTAATTTACTATGACACATGGGAGTTAAATAAAAATGCAGTAGACAGATAAAATTATTTAAAAAATACTCAATCTGGAGACACGGTTTGGAAAATTTAGAAAAAGTGGAGGAATGAGAAAGAAATTGACTTCAAGAAGTCTTCCACAAATTAGGCAATAGGGTAACCCTATTTTTTGGTTAATAGATGGGTGGATGAGATTAGTTTGAGAAAGAGTTTAGTGTTATTGTTCCTTTACTTCAGTTAGTAAAAAGGCAATTATGAAAGAAATGGGAACACATAAAGATGAAGATGATGTGAGATAAAATCTGAATAGCTTGAATAATTTATGTGAATAGAAAAAGGATTATACAACATACTTATTGCTTCTATCAATAATACCATTTTTTCACATTTAAGAAAAAAAATTGCTAATTATATATATATATATATATATATATATATATATATATATATATATATGTTAATGAGAGTAATATTATACTTTTAATTATATATATTAACGATACTTTGTTTAAAATTAATGATCTAGATCTTATTTATGAAATTAAAAAGTTTGTCTAATTTTAAAAGGAGATTATTCATAAGTTGAGTTATATAGAAATATATTTCGGAAAGGATTTCTAAGTCTATCTCAAAAGACATATATCCATCAAATACTAAAAGGGTTTAAGATGAATTTTTATTTTGGTATTATGTATGTCCGTCTATATTTATACTCTGTTATTCATAAGTTTTGTAACTGGAGTATTAGGAGGACTAATCACCTTGAAAGAGTGATTAGATATTAAACTTTGATTTTACTAAATATGTGAACATAAAAAAAAATCATTATTAATAACATATTTTTTTTAGTTTGGAGGAACAATATGTGAAATAGATTCAAAACAATTTATTGTTGTTGCATCTATCATACAAGTTGAATTTGATTGGCCGCAAATGTTGAACTGTTGAAAACTATTTGTGATAACTCAACAATGGTATTTTTTTTCTCCTAATGTATGTGTTTTTCTCTCTTCTTTTATTCTCTCAAATTTCTATTATCTCAAACATTGTTACATGGCAATTAATTTAATAAATTGTGTGGTTAATTTAAAGGAGGGTTTATTAAGTTATAAGCACAAAAGTTTGATAACTTTTTCTATGTAGACATTAGGTAAAGACTTAACTGCTGATAATAGATTATATATCCGTTTTATGCACAGATATCACAATGGCACAGGGATTCAATTTAGGCTATGGATCTATCACGAGAGTGAAAGCATGTGGATGAAGGGACCATTGGGAGGAACAAGACAGAATTGTCTTTACTCATGGTCCTCAATTCTGATCTGTCTTCTGTGAAGCTGGACACAAAAACCGTGTTGGCTCCTCGAAGTGTAAAAAACATTATTGCTTCTGCTCAGTCATTAATTGCATCTCAAAACCAGAGATGGTTTCTCCTTCTAATGCTGTCGTTTTCAGTAAGGTCCCCACACATATTTTCTCTCTCTCACAGACCATGCAAACTTACAGAGACCCACCTCAATAATTCAACTCAGAGCTCTGATATATCCTCTCACAAACAATAATATATATTAATTTGTTAGGGCTTTGTATTTATAGCCCTCAACCTCTTTTCACCTTTGAATGATCCAACAATGATATTTCTGTACTGCCCACATGAGATAGATATGTTTTGTGTATACATATGCATGGCTGAGAATGTAGGTGTGCACAATAGTTTCACAAATTTTAGTGTGTTTCATATTCTTTTACAAAAGTGGTAAAATAAGAAGGTATGGTACAGGTCTGAATAAGCACAAACTGCAAATGGTTTCATCCAATTCTAGTTACTTTAACGTGAGACAATTTCTTTAAGGAGGGTTGACAGTTAAAGAGGGGAAATTATGACAGAAAATTGGAACCAACACTTGGTAAACAAGATAAAGCTAATATCGAATTCTTAAATACTTTTTTTTTTTTTTTGTGTGAATTTGAATTGATGTATATGTATTTACATTATGCCATAGTAATTATCGTGTTATACCTTTATTTGCATTCTATTGATTTTGAAGTGTTATATATAATTACACAAATTATATAATATCGTGTTATACCTCACACAAATTAATTTATATAATTATATTGTAAAAATCATAAATATAACAACGTTAAAGTTAAATATAGAAATATCATATTTATAATATTACAATAACGGTTACAAGTATAAAAAAATATCATATTTATAATACAACAATCAATTGAGAAATTTAATTATTTATGTATAAACATTCTGTCATATATATGTATATTAGTATATTCGATAGAAAATAATTAAGATCACAAATCATGTTGTTGTTTATATTACAAAATAATTGTTATAATTCTGCATAATAGAATTATAATAATTCGGCAAAGTTTTACGCAATAAATTGTATATATATGTGAAGTTTGTATCATTTAAAAAAAATCAATAATGTTTTTTCTTTTATTAAATTGATGCAATCTTAAATCTTTATTATAAAAATGGACAAATTCAATAAATATTACACATTTGAATAAATTGTGCTTTTGAAAATATAATTCTTTATTTTAAAATGGTGTTTTGAAACATAACTTTAGGTGATGACAAAGTCTTCAATATTAAAATTGTGTTTTAAAATACGTTTAAACATAACTTTAGGTGATGACAAATCTTCAATATTAAAATTGTGTTTAAAAATACGTTTTTATTTTTTTTTAGAAATCGTAGCACGATGTTCATCTATTTAATATTTTTTTTTTAAAATCGTGAAAGTACATTTTAGGTTTCTCAAATTACTTTTTATTTTTTTTTACTTTTTAAATTTATTTTTGAGTTTTTTTTTTTTGCAAAAAAGTTTCATAAAAGATTTATAAATTTCGCACTTTATTAAATATTCTACTTCTATTAGAAATATGACAAAATCATAATATATAAATAAAATACAAATCTTACTTTATAAGTCGATTTTGCGAGGTTAAATTATACATACATTTAAGATGGTATCTAAGTTATTCACAACTTATTCTAATCAAGTTTATTGTGATTGTTATGTCATTGTTATTGAATTCCTGTTATTGAACTCCTGTTTTTTAGATCACTCACAAATATTTAATTTTACATTTGAGATGTTTATTCATATGCATGAAATATTGTATTAAAATCTAAAATCAACTAGAAATAGTCAAATCATAATATATAAGTAAATTATAATTCAATTTTATGAAATGAAAAAACAATAATATATTCTTATATATAAAGAATATATATATATATATATATATATATATATATATATATATATTTTTTTCTTTATTTTTTTTTTTTTTTATTTTTTTTTTTTTTTTTTGTTTTATTTTTTTTTTTTTTTTTTTTTTTGTTTTTTAATTAATTGTTTTTTTTATTTTTTTTAAAGGTAAAAAAAAAATATGGTTTTTAGTTTAAATTTAAT
>Ga0099824_1000087_pt1 | contig 68726 bp, 35 predicted proteins | sample SiratrowhiteBW_FD_76837 | JGI IMG/M metagenome (GOLD analysis project Ga0099824, IMG submission 76837) | Root nodule microbial communities of legume samples collected from California, USA - Siratro white BW | ecosystem: Host-associated > Plants > Roots > Nodule | place: USA: California... | reverse complement strand
CCTTTGGACACCATTTTTTTGAATGGAAAGAAGAGCTATAATCAGATAGTTGCATTGATCACAACATGCAGCAATGCAGAGGGTAGATGCAAAAAAGGAATGGTTGCAAACACAGGTCTTCTTGCGTATATTTCACTATTTCTCGTGCATGCATGATAAGTTCTGTGCAAAACAAACTTTAAGAAATCCTTGCATTTTCTATGTTTGGTCTCAACGTGTGGTTCTGTCACAGTTCATACATATAAAAGATGTCTCATCGTAGGTTCTGCCACTAAGACACTAACGTTGACTTCATGATGTGATATAAGCTGTGTTATCACAACATCACACTTTTCACTTCCACTCTTTCTATAAATTTCATTATAAGTAATATACATGTACCAAAAAAAAATTCTTATAGTGAAAGAATAAAAAATCATAAAACATTTAATGTATATTTATATTAAAGAAGTCGTTAAAAAAATTGCAAATGATAAAAGATAATTTATACTCATAAACAGTCAATATAATAAACTATTATTAAAAAAATCCTCTTTGCTACTATTCATATTGTATTTTGAAAAACAAACTTACTATGCCAAAGATTTCAGTATCAGTTTTTTAAATATTCTCCATGTTAAAACCAGCTACTAAAACTAACTAGGGAGATTATACATAAAAGAATTAACTGTTTAATAATATTACTTCCTCAAACTTATTAACCTTTCTTAATAACTGTTATTGCCACACTTCTTACATGAAAAGCGTATTAATTGTTCTTCCTCAAAATTAGCAAATACAAATTTAATAAAGTCAAAAACTTTGCGTCTATCTCTTGTCTAATCTCATATTTATCAAAAGAAAAATATTATATTATCAATTTTTTTTTTTAAACGTAGTAAAAAGTGGATGAAAACTTATAATAAAAAAAACATGAAATCATAACAAATAATTAAAACTACATATTTCATTACTTACCGAAAGATATATATTTTTTATTCTACTTATCGATTTTTTCAACTCAATTTCTTTCTTTTTATTTGATTATGTTCTCCTTTTTTATTTTTCTCCTTATTTATAGTTTATATAAAGTTTATACTATTTATCGAATTTTATCTTTCTTTTTGAAATAAAAGTTATATTTATCATTAACATATTTTATATTGTTAATTTGTTTAGAAAAATATGTGATGGAATTTGTTATTGAAATCATAATATATAATTATATTTATTAAGCTATTGTTAACATGATAATATGACCATATATAATTATAAATTTTGTTTGATTAAGTATTAGGTTTGTTGTTATAAAAATTTAAACAAACCTCTAAAAATTTGTAATGCGTGTTTTATAGGAATTTTTGTTTGCTTTTGCCACCATGTAGATATAAAAAACAACTCAATTGATTGATGGATAACGAAAGAAAAAGAGAATAAGGAAAAGGATGGAATTAATTAGTCACTAGGTTTAAGTTTATAGTAATGTAGTTGAACATCTTTTCCTAATTATGTCCCTTTCCCTAATAACATCACTACCTTTGGTATACTTTAATTCTCACCATTTTCTCACCTTATTATAGTAAAGTTAAGAGAAAGATTATAACGTTAATTCTCACCATTTTCTCAACTTATTATAGTAAAGTTAAGAGAAAGATTATAGGCAGCAACAAGTTAATTTTCGTACTTAATTACTCAATCCATTATTCCCCACCGCACCACATAAATAGAATAGTAAAAAGAATACAATTAGTTAATTACTCATTGTACAATAGGAGAAAAGGGAACTTAATTTAAGATAAAGAGATATACATGTTTTAAAATTATTTTACGTATAGTCTTACATTGAAAATCATGTAAAAGCTAGGGTATATAATCTGATTTTTTTTATGTATAACTATCATTTTGTTTTATTGAACATAAACTTACGGAAGCAATAACAGATATTATAAATAACACGATCACGATTGGTTAATAGTTTATATGCAATGTTGAATTTAATTTAAAGTTTATAAGTACTTTTAAAAATTAAAATAACAACAAGCGATTAAGTTTAAATATTAAATTGAAAATATTATGCTATGGTGTTATAATTAATAAACAAATAAGAAAAAAAACTAATTTTATCTCACTTCAATTTTAACATAAATAATATGTTACACAAAACACAAATAAAGAAAAAGAGACTCACAGTTCAAACTTTCCTCACTTAAAAGAAAATAATAATGCATAAAAACCATTATAAAATGATAACATGATCTTAAGCATACTCGATTTTATTGGGTATATCATTGTATTTTGCATCTATTAAAAGAAGTGCATTATGACTTTACTATGTTATATCACAATCATGCTATAATCGAGTATAGTATTTTTTTTTATAGCTTTAATTTTATAATTAATAATGATAATAGATGAACAAAAAGAAAAATTATTTTTATATTCTATTTAATAAAATTATTTCTATATCTTTCACATATTTATTTTCAACCAAATTACTTATTTTCCCTTCTACCACTTCTATTTCTTTTTTTTATTATTTATAATAAGAATCTTAATAAAGATATTAACGCAAATAGACACTAAAGTATCACGACATGATAAAATTTAATTAAAAAAAACAATAATATATATGAAATCAGTGTATATAAGTTTTGTTGAATAATAAAAAGTCATATACTTTTTCTTTAAAAAAAAAAATAGTACTAGCATGGTAGCATTTTATCAAATATAAATTAGCAGATAATCAAAATCATATTAACAAAATACTGAAATTATATTTAAAAATTTGGAAGGCCTAATTCATCATTAGACTCTCTTTTCCTGCATTTTCTTGCACATCCATGTGGTTTGTGAAATGTCAAAATATCCATTCATACAATTCTATAGCGAAAATTATAGATTGAGTGTTTTAGAAAGTTTTTGAATTGTAAGACCTAAAAGTTAAAAATCTAAATATTGTATTTTAAATTATATAATTTAAAATTATTTTGGTTAAGAAGTTTCATGTAATATTTTCATATTTGGGAATGAGAACATTAATTTGATATATTTTCATAAGAATTATTCAATCTAAAATATTTTCAAATTATTCCATAACTCTTAAAGTGTAGCGTTGTGAAAAGAAAACATAGGATGCAGCCTTATCAAGATAACTAAAAGTCCAAGAAACTGAAAATATGGACATGTTCGGGTCGGGTAGGAAACTAGGTATCCGAATGAGTGATCCGGAAAAGGAAACCCTAACCCTGGAGTCGCTCATTTCAGTAGCACGTGACACACGTGACTGTGAAAATAGTAGTAGCGAGCGCCGCAAGGCGCAATCACACTATCTCCGCTGAAACGCAAATGCTTTTACACGGACCGCCCGATTGAGTGCCACGTCATCGATCCGTGTGAATTCGTGTTTCAACGGCCAAGATCAGCGCTGGAGAGCAACTGGGGGAAGCGAAGGGAAGAGGGTGGTAACTTGGGTGTTTTCTCCATTCTAGCGTCCTCGGTTTTCGATCGATTTTTGCTGAGCAAAGAATTTCGAAACGGTGTGAGAAACGTGCTCTGGTTTCTGGATTCGAAGATGAATGTCATGGAGGAATTGAGCGAGCAAGTTGAGGAGAACCAGATCACGCTTTTCAGTGAGGATGACCAGGAGTACAACTCCGAGGACGAGGTAGACGACGCCGAAGACGATGAAGACGATGACGAGGACGACGACGACGACGATGAAGACGGCAATGATGATGACGAAGATGACGATGAAGACGATGCTCCTGACGCCGGTAACGACGACGAAGATGACGAAGATGAAGAGGAAGGTGATGTCCAGCACGGTGCTGATCCCGGAGACGGCGGCGGCGACGACGATGACGATGAAGATGATGACGACGACGACGACGATGAGGAGGAAGAGGAGGAGGACCACGGTGAAGAGGTAGTTCTCTCTGATTTAATTTCTTAATCCCTAATTTTCTGAAATTGTTACAGTTTTGGTTTCGTCGCAATTATTGATCCTGAATTGTTTATTATATTTTAACTTTCCCCTGATTCGTTTGATTTCCCCCTTTAATTTATGTTTTCCCCAAATTTTATTCCGTTTCAAGCTATGGTCTAGAAACTAGGGATTCTTCACTAACTTGTTCATTTAATCATTTACGGAACTTGCATCTTTCTGACTTTTCTTTTTCATTTAAATTTGTTTTAGAACAACCTTTTGCAGTGGAATTAGTTGTGTTGTATCGTTACTGCGTTCAATTTTCATTTTTATCTCTATTGTGCTGGGACGGTCGTAGCATTTTTCTGCTGCAATGTCCTTTTCCCTTGCTTCAGAAATACATGGATCAGTACGGTTTGTACTGTTTGGAAAAAAGAAGGGGAAAGTTTATTATGGCCCCTATTTAATTTTAGACACCCATGGATGTTTACTATACTTTATGTTTAGTAATATATTATTATCATTAAATTCTTCAATTCTAACCTTTTATTGTTTGATCCTTGATAATTCCTTCATATGCTTGCGAATTTGTTCTTGTTGTCTTGTTTGATGCCAACCATATGAGGAAACAATGAATACACGTTCACTGGGAATATGCATTGTATAATGGATTTGGGTCCTTTATTGGCATTGTTTGAATCTCTTTATTTTTCCCCAATTTAGGCGTTATGGGGGAGGGGATGGTTGAGAATCTACTTAATAGAATGAAGTTTTTGCTTAAAGAGCATGGTTGAAGTCAAATTTTATTCTCAAGTCAAAATGAAAATGAAGACGTGTGAAATAAATTTTAGTACTGTATCTATTGTGTTGCTCCATAGTCCATGCTTATCTTTTGCAATAATCTATAAAAAAATATAATTTTCTACTTTGCAAATGGCCTCCTGCGTTTGAATCACTTGTAGGAGGATTTGGGAACAGAGTACCTTATTCGCCCTTTAGGCACTGCTGAGGAGGAGGAAGCATCTAGTGATTTTGAACCAGAGGAGAATGGGGAGGAGGAAGATGAAGATGTTGATGAAGAGAACGATGAGAAGACTCAGCAGGTTCCACCGAAACGGAAGAGGTCGGGTAAAGATGGTTCAGACGACGATGATGGCGGAGAAGATGAAGATGATGAGAGACCCTCTAAGAGGTAGAGTGGGTCCCTTCTTTGCTAAAGGGCTTAAACTAGTCAACCATAGGTTAACTTATCTCCCTTTAACCTTTAAAAACACTTCAGAGCAAGGTTATGGGAATTGTTTTATTCTCTCTTGTATCATTATGGTGCGACATTCTTAGGATTATTACTTTCAAATGCTTGGTGCATAGTCTATAATGGGTTAAACATTCGGTAGAACAAATTTTGCACATTTGAATGTTTTTAAGTACTCTGTAGCTCGGTAGATCTCATGTTATGTATTACTGTATCTGTTGGTAAATTTCTTCTTTCTTCTACAAAATGTTTTTTCTTTTTAAATCTATACTCATTGGTGGGTGTTTCATGTTTACCGGACTTGTGATTACTCGATCGGCAAGGGCACCCACTCTTGTTTTTGAGGCACTCAGAGTGAACTCCTCATTGCGTCCATCATGATATATTGGATCTACTACGATCAGAAAATTGGGTTACCCTTTTTAGAATACAAAAAATATATGCGAGGTATTATAATTCTGTTTTGACGAGTTTCAACAACAGGGTCGATTTGGTGCAGCATTTGCTTTGTGCCAACTTGTTTGATTACGAGGATCTATCTTTCAGTCAATCCCTCCCACTGGAAGAGGGGTTGTAGTTGAAACTATTCATTCAGGTTTTTTGTAGAATCTAAGTTAAACTATTCATACGTACTTCTTTAGAATCTTTTTTACAAAATTCCATAAGAAAAAGAGGCTTACATGCCATAAAAGAAAAAAATGGTTCAATCAGGAGAGGGTGAATTTGAAACTGGTTGTACTGGGTTTTTTAGAATCTTAGAAGGTGCTTGATGTAAAAATAAAAAGGTGTACATGCCATAATTGTTTTTGTTTGAGTGCGGTACGGTTGAGATAGCAGGCCACCATACTTAATTGGCCTATTCTGATGTGTCACTTCTTATTCATTATTGGATATTTGAAAATATATTATAAATTATACAAGTTGAAATTCACAAATATATTTCAAAATACACCATCTAAAAATTGTATGTATATTAAAACTATGTATTCTAATTGTAGGATCCAAAATACCTTTTCAATTTGTATAATAAAAAAATCTGACCCATAATACTTTTTCAACACCCGTAGAGGTACGTCACGAAGATACCCTGAGGGAGGAATGAGTCTTAAGGTAAGAGTTAATAAGGTTGTTAAAGTTAGGAGGGTTGAAAATGTGGATAGTGAGGCAATTACTTCCTCCATCCCTTTTATTTTTGAACTTGCACATCTTGCAATTAGATATTATATACATTTATCCAGAAAACTTATTCCTGCAATATACTTCATATGTTTCTAAAATTTTATTCTGAAAATTTTATTATGAAAATCTTATCATGTTAAAAAAACGTGTTCTAAAATATATTTCATAAATTCTAAAAGGTGTGTTTTTGAAAAAAAAAAATTATTGGGGAGGCAATTTCCTTGGAGTGATTATAAGATAGTGAGAACAGATTTAAGCTTTTTGTTTTGGGCTGTAGCAGAAAACTGAATAAATCAGGAAAATTCTTCGTGCACCTCCATGCTTCATTACTGCATTTTTATAGAGAAATAAAAGTATCGTTTTATCCTCTTTATTCTTTTAATTTTCTCAGTCGCTTTTTTTTTCACCTTCTCGAATCTTAGAATATAATTTTTTATTCTTTCTATTTCAGATTATATATTTCGTAATAAAAAAACTTTTATACTCTGAATTACATAATCTAAATTATAATTTCCTTTATATTTTAAATTCTACAATCTATTATACAATTTAAGGAGTATTTTTGTAAGCATTGCTTGTACGAAGAAAAGAAAGGAAATGCAAGAAGAAGCGTCCAATAAAGTAGAGGTGAAGTAAGAAGGTGTTGGGTTCCAATAGAAATTTTTTCTTCCCTTCCACATTCTTCTTCAGCCATTCTCTCTTCTTCCTTCTCCTCAATAAAATTCAAAACCAAATTTCATCTGCCTCCCTTTTGAAGTTCTCAATCTACAAGACAATTAGAATAGTAGTTGAAGACATTAATAGCGATTTTTTGCTTTGGGAAAATACTTAATTTTCCTCCTTTTCTCTATCCCATCAATCTTATGGAGTCAGGGCTTGAAGAACTGGTTTGATTTTTTTTTGTTGTTGTTATTGAATAAAAGCTTGTTTTTAGAGTTAAATTAAATGATATATGTATGATTATATTACGTAGGTTAGAGTTTGGGTCAATAGGTTTAAAACTCACCAAAATTGTATAGAAAATATTAGATGATACAAATTGAAATGAGTTTTCTTTATAATCGAATGTTATTTAGGGTTTAATTTTGAAATTTCAATTAATAATTACATTATGAAATATTGCATATATGTTAGTTCTATATCTCACTTAAGTAAAGATTAGACAAAGAATAATATGATGTTTTTTCAGTTAAATGATTAAATATTATTCAAGTGACGAATTCTATAATTTAAATGATAATTCATTATTCAAGTGAAGAAAGAATAAACGACAAACTTTAGTAAGAATAAATTTTATAATTATAAAAGAAGTCAAAATAACGGATGTCAATTAATGGTATGAATTTGTAAGGTATTTAAGGTATGTTAATGAATTTTATTAAAATTTGAACTAATTTATCTAACAATTTGAATTTTTTTTTATTATTCTTTTTAAGACATAATAAATTTTCTTGTAATTAAGAAATTTTGTTTAACATCAATAAAAAAATTATCAGTATTAATAAAAAAAAACTTAGTTAATATAAACTGAAAGTAAGATCCGTCTATAAATCAGAAAAATCATTTTAAGATATCATTGAAAAATAATTATAATTGATTTTGGTGTTATAATATTCTTATCGACACTAATAAAAATAACAATATTGATTAAATAATGTTTCAAGTTGGATAGATCTAATGAGATAATGAAAAGAGTGACATTGATAATTTGCTCACCTTGATTAGGACCACGACTTCTCTATCAAAATGTATGAAAGAAAAACATAAATATAAGAAATATTAGAGTTTATAAAAGTCAACATTTTGATATGATAAATTTTTAAAATCAAGTCTCGTTTGTGGTTAAACTATTTTAAAATCACAACAATAGATTTTACATAAATAATAATCTCCTTTTCTAATTTTATATTTTAAAAATAACTATAACCAACAAATATATTGAAAAGAGTGCATTAGTAATACATTGAGTTAGGAATACTGGTGTCGGTGAATCAAATGCCATATCCCTTTCCCTCCTCCATTGTCTCTTCCGCTGGAAGGACTAAAATAACCCTCACTCCTTCACTCCATCTTTATGCATATTTAATATTTTTCAATTTTTTTTAAAGTCACTTTAAATCTCAATTAACTTAAAAGTTATAAGAAATTATTATTGTTATTTTAATTCGAGTTAAGTTGAAATTAAATTCATTAAACGCGTGAGAGAAATTGCAACTACACCCACCCCATGATGTGACCTGTATTGAAATCAAATAAATTATTACTAAATTTAATTGAATTGTCGGTCACTTCTCTAACACCAAACCCCATAGCGTAAAGAAGAAAACAATAGTCAAAATCCTCTTCACTTCGCCTTGTGCGTATTTATTTTCATTTTAACGAGTTATTTTATATAAAATGAGAAGAAAGTAATAAAGAAATGGCTGAGAATTTTGTCAGGTTTGTTTTTCTGTGCCGGACATTTTTTTTCTTCTTCTCCATCGTAGTGGCGCAGTGAGTTACACACTTATCACCTACCGTCGCTCACTGCACTCTTGTAGTTAGTTACAAACCCAACCACGTGAAGCATTTTGCGCAGTGAAATTTCTCTTCATTCGCGCTAAATTAGAGAACAACATTTCTCTCCACCAGATCCGGTGGCGGATCGGCGTCGAGTCGCTCTCATTATTCGAATGCCGCTTCAGTTCCTGTGATTTCCGCCGCCTCGGAATCCGGAACTGTGCTGTGATTCTTCTGCCTCTTTTGCTTCTCCGAAATGCTTCTCTTCGGTCCTATTACTCCCGGTCAGGTACGTCTTCTGCTTCCATCTTCTAGAGCCACCAGATCTTGCACCGAATCCTATTTTTGTCGCCGCTAGTTACTCATTTATGTTTACTTCTCCGTGCAATTTGATGTGGTGTGACCGATTCTTGTTTTTTCGCCGGTTGCCTTTTTTTGGAATTTGACGATTGATTCTTCGGTTCGTGATGCTTGCAGGTCTCGTTCTTGCTCGGGATCACTCCGGTCGTTCTAGCATGGATATATTCGGAGATATTGGAGTATCGGAAAAACTCTGTCTCGTCCAGAGCGTAAGTTCGATTGGATCCGTAACTCTGTGGCGTGAGTTTTTACTTGCACCTGTTGGCACAATGTTTGCATTTTGCTGGAATGTAGCTTCTGCGAATTTCGAGATAACTAGAAAAAATTAATTGATCACTTATAGTTGCTGTGTGTGTTATTCGTTGATTAAGTAATTGGCCACAATTGGATTAACGTACGTATATTTATGTCGCAATAATTAAGGATTATGATGCTACCGTTATGCAACTTCTGTTTTTGTTTAATCCCCCACAATATTTTAGAATAAAGAATGTCATAATCCCACATGGATGAATTAATTAAGTGGCGGAGTCAAGTTTTTTGTGTGAGAGTTATAGTTTGGAGGTTCTTCCAGAAATTTTACATTATTCCAACTTTTAATAATGGAAGTGCATTAGAAAACTGTTATGATTTCTTATGGATGTTGTTCTCGTTTAGTGGTCACTCGGACATCAGCTTAGTTGAAATGGGTGGTGATGCTGTTAAAGACGAAGACAAAACAGTTTTATTGGAGGGAGGAGCTCTACAGTCAGGATCCCCGAGGCCGCGGAGCAAAACTGCCTCACCATCAATTATCCGGTTTGTAATCCATGCCGCTCTTGTTTTTCTTGGTTCAATTATGGTTCTATATTTTGTTATTTTGACTTTGCTTAAACTTGCACTTACACAATTGGTGTTTTCCTTATTTCTTCAGATTCCTTTTGATGGATGAGTATTTCCTTCTTGAAAACCGTTTGACACTTAGAGCGATGTAAGTAAATTATATGAAATGAGAATTATTTGTTTATGTGGATCAAACTAATTGTTTTTCATTTCCCCTCTGCCCGATAGGTCTGAATTTGGTCTCCTTTTTTCTTACTTTTATCTGTGTGACCGCACGGATTTCTTTGCCTCGGCAAAAAAGGTTGGTCATTTAATCAGGATATTGCTCTTCTTTGTTTCATTTCTTGATGAGTACTATTTTGTGCTTGGATAGTCAGTTCAGCAAACAAATATTGCTGCATATTGGTATGGGGCATTAGCTTTAACAGAACTATTACCTTCTTATTTTTTCAACAAAATTATATCTTTTGTGGCGCTTCATATTTTTTTTGTTTCTGTAACCGTGACTTCTTTTAAGATACACTATAACAAGTCAAGTGCGAAGAAAATCCATGAAAGGCTAAAATGTCTATTCTTAAATAAAATATTGACAACAATTGGAATCAATCATTAAAGTAGAGGGAAAAGAGAAAGGACATAGGAGTGAATTACTTTTTGCGTCAAGACGCACACAAAGCACAATGTACCACCTTAGCCAGTGTCCATTGCTGCTGGTCATAGGTTATAAAAATCAGTATTCTTAATTACCGTGAAAGTAGTAATATATATTTAAAAATTATCTTTGTCATGTGTCTACTGTGCTTAAGTGATATAATCTTTGTCAACGATCATCTGTGTTTGCAGAGTTACAATAGGGATATCTTCCTATTTCTCTATTTTCTCCTCATCATAGTTTCGGCAATGACTTCCTTCAAGATACATCAAGACAAGTCACCATTTTCTGGGAAATCCATCCTTTATTTAAATAGACACCAAACTGAAGAATGGAAAGGCTGGATGCAGGTTGGTCACTTTTTCGGTTGATGTTGCTTTTCTCATTTCATTTATGCTTGAAAAACTCCCTGAAACTTCTTAATTATGCAAGTTCTGACCCCCTAAAATTAATACATTATTAATAAGGAAATACAGTTCAGTTTGTTGTAGATTTTTTGGTCAGATCTTCTGATTATTCAACTCTTGCTGTAGGTATTGTTTTTAATGTACCATTACTTTGCTGCATCTGAAATCTACAATGCAATCCGTTTGTTCATTGCTGCATATGTTTGGATGACTGGATTTGGGAACTTCTCATATTATTATGTTCGTAAAGATTTTAGTCTGGCCAGATTTGCTCAGGTATGCAATTTCCTTGAACAATAAAAGCTGGCTTTTTTATATTTGGTCTGTACTAACTGCAGCAAATTTCTCAATTTCTCTGGTTGAGCAGATGATGTGGAGGCTTAATTTCTTTGTGGTGTTCTGTTGTATTGTACTGAACAACAGTTACATGTTATACTACATCTGCCCCATGCACACACTTTTCACTCTTATGGTTTATGGGGCACTTGGTATTTTCAACAAGTACAATGAGATTGGGTCAGTCATTGCTGCGAAAATCGTTGCTTGCTTCTTGGTTGTTATCTTAGTATGGGAGATACCTGGAGTCTTTGAATGGCTTTGGAGTCCATTTACTTTCCTTCTCGGTTAGTAACATTTACGATATTTGACTTCACCACTAAAAGAATAACAGATCATGCTAACTGGAAGTTTTCTTTAAACTTGCAGGTTATACTGATCCAAATCCTGCCAAATCACATCTCCCCCGCTTGCATGAATGGCATTTTCGCTCAGGGCTTGATCGCTACATATGGATAATTGGCATGATCTATGCCTATTATCATCCAACTGTAAGTTTCTCATTTTTTATGTTTTTGAATTAACTAAAACAAATCTTACATTTAGTTCATCCTCTGTGATTGAGTGATGATTATGAAGCAGGGAAATATTTCTGAATTCTGTCTCCTTTTTCTTTCTTTTTTTCTTTTTTCATTTTCCTATGAGTTGAGTACTTTGTTGATTGACACGTGGTATTATAAGGTTGAACGATGGATGGAAAAATTGGAGGAAGCAGAAATCAAGCGCAGAGTATCAATCAAAGCAACTGTTGTGCTGATATGCTCGTTGGTATTATATTTTTTAATAAAATTATTATATTAGTATACCTTTGCTTTGTTTTATTTGATGGCCCTGATCATTCGAGTTAATTTCTAGGTGGGTTATTTATGGTTTGAGCATATATACAAGCTGGACAAGCTTACATACAACAAATACCATCCTTATACCTCTTGGATTCCCATAACGTATGTTCATTTTTCCTTGACATTTCATTTAGGAGGAGGGGGGAACCTGATGAGAGAGACCTTTTCAGTTATTAATGTGGCACATTTTTATTTGACAGGGTTTACATATGCTTGCGGAATGTTACACAAAGTTTCCGTAGCTATACACTGACACTTTTTGCGTAAGTTGTCTTTGTAGAAGTACAATTTTTTATTCTTCTTACCTTCCCTTCTCTTTTACACGCACACACATGGACATGCCTTCATAATTAATGACCTAATTTACTGCTAAATGCTGTCAAATCTAACTTTCTTCACTTTGTTTTAAGGCTGGTAATTTGTTAATTTATTTATAATGCTTCTACTTCTGCTAGATGGCTTGGGAAGATTACACTGGAGACTTACATCTCCCAGATCCATATCTGGTTAAGGTACTGCTTTTAGCATTTATTGATGCTTTACTGGATATTATGTATTTGTTGTCCTAATATGAGTTGAGGGGTTATTTGGTGCACATGTAGTCAGTGACCCAACCATATTCGATTCCTAGGCTTGACCTGGATACATGTTTGGGCATGTAGGATTTCACTTGTTTGGCATGGTATAATAGATGTCTAGATTTGTTCATACATTTGTTCGTTATACTCATTGTTGAGCATTTAATTTTGAATTATTTTAATTTTTATTTTTTGGTGGGGTGATAACTTTGAATTTAGAAAATATGTTGTGTATTAACCATCAATTTGCCATATAGAAAACATAACAAGGAATATGCTTTGGACTAGAAATGGGGGCAATTAGGATTTAAACTGTTGGATTTACCTCGTCCTTGAGGGGTGAACGAAATTTTGCTAAACTAATTGCATTTTAGTTCCAAAATTTGGTTCTTACTGCATGTCGAAAGGGGAAAATGCATAATACACATTCATGCACAATTGTTTTAGTGCTTGATGCAACTTATGTACATGTGTAGTGTGATTGTTTTTGTTATTTATCTGAATATATTAATTTCCTTTATGCAATTGGCTGATTTTAGGTCAGGTGTTCCAGACGGACAACCCAAATTGTTGCTTTCCCTGATCCCAGGCTACCCAATGTTGAACTTCATGCTTACTACTTCCATATATGTTGCAGTAAGTAAAAGCACAAGTTGGATTGAGATTTTTTATGTTGATTGATTCTGATTTTAACATTCTTCGCAGATTTCCTACAGGCTTTTTGACCTGACAAATACACTCAAGGTGGCATTTGTGCCCAGCAAAGACGACAAGCGTCTTGTACACAATTTAATTACAGCAACAACAATCTCTGTTGTTTTATATTCTTTGTCCCTTGGCTTCCTTAGGATACCTCAAATGTTGGTAAGTGTTCTTGAAATAACATGATCTGGTCTAAGTCACTTAAATTATCCTTATACATATCTAAGCAATCTGCCGGTTAAGCTGATGCTTGCTTCCATACACAACGCCTGATTACTTGCTTCCATACACAACACCTGATTACATGCATGTGTATGAAAACACACTAGACAGGCATGAGGTTTTCTTACATGTAACAACATAGTTTGGTGGTAACGTAGATGATAACGAGGCTGGTAGGAAAGACAGTTTTTTGTTTGCATGCCGTATGGATAAATTGTTCGGCTTCTTGACAGAGTTCTGAAAATAGGCTACTGTAAAACTAATCTGGTATTAAAGAGCTACATAAAAGCAAAATAAACTTTCAGCTTTGTCATGGATCCTAACACTTCTGTTGAATGCCACATTGTTTGAGTGAATAATATCTAGAGATATGTCATGTCAAATTAGGAAGCTATGCCACCACTATAAATGAGATGGGGCCTACTTGTGTTAAACAGTTGAAAAATTTTATCGTTTACATTTGCATTTTATGCCCCGTACATTTAATTAAATCTAAATATGCGCAAATTCGCAGGTTTGAAAATTTGAACATGTATATACTGTTGCAAGCTTCTATGATAGTTTCCTGTGGAATGGTAGAATACCGAGCCAGCAGCTACCATTAGTTTGTCAGGTCAACTCTTTTACCGAAAGAAGCATTCATCTCTTTTTGAGTTACAGAAGTAAAAGCGAACTTGTACCCATAAGAAGCAAAATTGAATCATTCTAATAGACTAATAGCTGCAGTTTTAGGGGTTTGGAAGTTGTATAGATAAGAGGGTGGGTGCATGACGTTGCAATTTAATTTAATTTTTTTTTATATTATGCAACCCCATTTTTTTTACGTGTTGTAAAATAGTCTCAGCTTATATTTTCACGTCCTATTCTATACATCCAACAGTAAATGAGACCGTTATTAAGAATGCCCGTATGTCACTGTATTTTAGAATCTGAGAGTTGGATTTAACTTTTTTTTTAGAGGAATTTGGATTTAACTTGATAAAACCAAGTGATAATGGCATTTATTTTTTCATTTTCCTTTTGGACTTTATTCCTAGTAAATGTAGGGTAGTACTGTTAGACTAGTTATATGGATAATGTGGTAGGTGATACCTTTTTAGTATGTAGGAATAGCAGATGTCATCTTAAAATTTGAAATACAAGTTATCTCAATGTTATAAAATTGATTCATAAAGTGATATCCAAAAGAGAAAATGGAGTTAAAATATTGTCGGGCAAGACCCTCTCCATCCTTTCCCTTCTATCCGACATTTTTTATTTTCAATTTTATCATTATTAATTTACCATTATTTTTCATCCTTTTTTTTTTATGTTGCGATTACCATCGTATATACCATATGCTCACCTTCATTGTCATCTTTTTAATTTTTGATTATTTAGAATTACTTTTTATCACTCGTTGGTAATTTAATTTTTATTTTTCAATTAAAATTCTTGTTTAGTTTGTTTTATTTTGATTTTTTTTGTTTAAGTAATTCAAAAATAAAATTCTAAAATTTTTATGCGTATAACATAGATGCAAATGAAAATATATAATAATATATTTTTACTTTAAAGCACAAATTTTATTTATATAATCAATTTTAAATAATTATATTCTTTTATATCATTCTATATTTATCAAATAGTTCATTAGTTCGTTTACTCAACACTTATAATAAAATAAGCTAGCAGCTCCAAGTATAAGTTAGAAGCTTATCTAAAAACTAGGCTTATCAAACTAGTTCTGCCAAACCAACTCTTAAATTTTATAGTTTACATTTTAATGAACCTACACTGTATGAATTTAAAAGAATTTGAAAAGTCATTATGAATTTATAAAATTAGAAAGAACTTTATATTTTCAGAAAATATTTAAAATTAAAATAGTCAATAAAAATATAATGTCTACGAAACTAAACTAAACTTAATTTTTCAGTCTTTTAACAACTATTCAATTCTAACTTCATGTCTATACTAATTTTTCATCCACTGACATCTTTAGTTTTTATTTGCGATTTGAACATTAAATTTAAAACGTTTTTGCAAAAAAAAAAAAAAAATTATGAAAGGCACACGTGAATGTTTATATCACCTTGAATGAATAGGAAAGTGATTACATAAGAAGAGAGAGAGAAGTCTTTTAGCTGAAAAAAAAAAAAAAAAGAGTGTAAGAAAATCTCAACTTCGTTATGAGATTGTTTTATTAGTGTGATATTTATACATTTTATTAAAAAAATCACATAAAATCTATCTTAAAAACAATTTAGCTAAATTTGTATATTTTAAAATTCCAGTAAAACTTAGAAGTTATAAAAGTTTTAACGGACTATCATATTTTATTCTCTCAAAAAAAAAATATTAATTAAATATTACGATATTTATTTACAATTGTTTCAAGTAAGGTCCACGAAAATAAATTATAAATACAAAAATTCTCCAAAAAGTAATATATTAAAAGATACATAATTTCTTTAAAAGAAATTGACTTTGAAACCAAATTTAAGTTCATAATGTTATTAGCATAAAAAAATTTAATTAAGCCTAAAATCAATTTAAGGATTTATTAGTAATTTTTTTTATATAACATAATCTTTATATATTTTTTTAGTTACATTAATTTTATCTACAACAAACATTATTCTCACTTTACTCAAATTCACTTACTTTGCTCTATTCTAAATAATTTCACTTTTCACTCTTTTTTTTTTCCCTCATCTTTTTTGACTTTTCACAGTGACCTCGATCCAAATAAAATCTAAAATATATTAACTTTTAATTAAAATCAAATTAAAAATTAATACCAATGAATTAATGACTATAATTTTGGAATTCATTACTATTTTATTGTAAATTTAATGTCATTGACTAATTAGTGTCAACTTTTAGTTATTATCATAAATTTTTTATGATAACCTCTATTGTTTTGTAGTGATTTTTTTTTATTAGAGAATTCTAAAGGCCAAAATTATTGCCATATAACGTATCAAATAAATTTTAGTTTGTTGACGTCACTGTACAAGTTTTCATATATAGTGGGTGTGCACAATAATTATACATATGAAAAAAATGGATTTTGTTATTCAAACTTTCCATCACGTCATCCTATAATATAACATTATTTAACATTTTTAATTCATACTGAACTATTGTAATATATAGTCATTGATATCTGTCTTTTAAGTCGAAAGGAAGAAATTGATGTCTTAGGATTAAAGAGAAAGGAATTAATGTTTTTGAGTCGAAAAATGAATTAACAGATTTGGACTGAGAAGAAAGAGAGGAAGGAATTAACACTTTTGAATTAAAAGAAAAAAAGAATTTACCCCTTTGGACTCTAGAGAAAGACATTTGTATATTCAAATTAAATTGAATTAAATGAAATCACGGTAAACCTATTAAAGGAAAATAAAACATAATTATAGTGTCCAACTAGCCAAGGATTTTTTTTAAAGTATTACCAGAAATAAAATTACTTTAATAGCTTAAAAGACACGAAAAAAAGGGGACAACGGAGGGGGAAGAAATTAAAAGGGAAAAGACAAGGAGAAAAAAAGACTAGGATACTCTGGCTAAACACTCATACTATTTTTTTTGGGCTGAACAGATACAAAATAAATCTTAATAATAGAAAAAATATATTTTAGAAATTATATATGAAGAAGATGGGGGAACATAGAATTATTCCTAGAATTATGTGGTGACCGTGTGGTGAGTACGGAAGAAGCTTCAACTGTTTGGTCGTGTATTTTGGGTATATATTATAAAACCTGGTAATATTCGACCGAAACGGTGAAGGCCTCAAAAAAATTCTTCTATGATGTCCAAACTCATCTATAATAAACACCATATTATATATATGTAGCCAAATTCATACAAAAACTTGTACAAACACCACCACCACCACTTCTTGCATAAACACAGATCTTTCACAATGAACAAGGCAGCAGCAAAGTCTCTGTTAACAGAGGAATTGAAGTCCAAAGCTGAGGTTTATCACGGAGACAAAGTTTGCAGGGAGAAGTTCTCTTTGTTGCTTGCAGAAAAGGGTCTTCCTGAAGGGTTGCTGAGCATTCAGGACATTGAGGAATGTGGTTATGTGAAGGAAATAGGGTTTGTTTGGCTGAAGCTGGAGAAGAAGAAGGAGCACAGGTTTGATAACATACATGTCTGCTATGATTCAGTGGTGACTGCTTATGTGGAGCCAAACAAGATCAAGAATCTCACTGGGGTGAAGGCCAGAGACTTCTTGGTTTGGTTCACTCTCAATGAGATTTCTGTTAGGAGCCAACCAGAAGGACCTGTCATCACCTTCAAAACTTTTGTTGGCTTGTCCATGTCTTTTCCATTCTCATTCTTCAACCCTGACAAATAAGCCAGGGATGAAGCAATCATCAAACTGTAATTAGTGAAGAAAACAAAACTCAATCAAATTAGTATTAATTATGAGTTCTGTTAGTATTGATCATGGTAAATTCAAAATGTTATCTCATTAATATGTGATTATTTAGCAGATTATTGAGACAACACTTGTATTTAAGCTTCTTTTTTTCAAAATATTGAAGAGTGTCTGATTACATTTTAATGATTTAGTGGTTGCAGTTTATTAAGAACAGTGAATGTTTTGAAAAGAGGAGGTAGAAGAGAAAGAATATGCTGTATAATATTATTGGTCAGGTTTAGAATATGCGAAGAGGTGCTAATTATTATTGAAGTCTCTTTCCAAATTGTTCACGTAATACTCTTGGAAGAGGCGTGTGCCTTTCATTTGCATGGCATAAGATTACGTGAGACGAGGGAAAGAAAGAGTCACCGTGTGGAACAAAGCTAAGTTAAATAACTACTTACACTTGAAATATAATTAGAGGAATCTAGTGATAAATAGAAGGTAAGAAAATAAATATATCGTTTTCAGGAGTTCACAAGTGATTCGGATAATTTTAATGAGAACACAATGAACAATTATATTTTATTAATTAGCTTGAATTAATATTATAAGAAAAGGATGGTTAAAATTTAAAATTATTGTTTTTTGTTGTTATCATGCAAGAAAAGGTGACGCTTGTGGTTGGTTGGATAACTCTTAACAATTCTTATCAAACTCTAGTTCTTTCTCATACTCAATATTAATTTGCTTCAATTGTGATCGCAATATAATTCTAACACGTGTGGCGGGGTGACTTAGAGGTATATACACCCCTTGATAAATTAACTTTAAGGTATGAATAAATTTCTTTTCATAACTATTAGAAAATATGATTTATACGTTAATGTGTTGTTTGATTGAATGAATAATTTATACATATATCATTTTCTACGTTGTATCTTTAAAATTTCAAGTTTATCACTTTCAAAGCCTAAATTATTCGTTAACCCCACGATAATTTATCTTTTAGTTAACCTCTACTCAGCTATATAGTTACAATGAGTTTGTTTAATGTATTACAAATGCGGGACATAGAAGGAAAAAAGGAATTTTGAATTTTTACAGTAGCTGGTTTTGATGGCATAGAATCATGCCTTTGAACATGAGAGGATAGTATTGTAAGTATTTGTTCAAAAATAAAATATCTAAGTTACTAAAAAACAGAACACTAACTTTAATTTAGAAATAAAAGAAATGAACATTACAGTTATTTTGAAAATGGTATTTTAAATTTAAATATAAGTTCTATATTTGTTGTAATCTAATAAGGATGTCTAAATATTGTTTAATATTAATGGATAAAGAATTCTGATATGATGAAATTATTTTTTTTAATAAATTTTGTAATGTTTATGGACAAGAACTAAAAAATCTATGTTTTTCATTTATTAATTAATATGGTTCACAGGGTTTTATTCTTGTGAGAAAAAGTGGGAACCCAAAATGCTGCATATATACTCAGAGTAGGAAGATTACTGAGCAAAGACACAAAGAAATTAACATTGATTATCCATTGGTAAAAATCTAAAAAGAGTAATGAAGGAGCAAACTAGAGCTAACTTGCAAACTTGCCATGTCACTTATTTGGGTTTATTCATTAAAAAAAAAGTATATATAAAAAGATATCAAGAATAATTTTAAGACAATTACTTCTCATCTTCATCTTTCAGATTCTTTTCTCCATCTAATGGTGCTAACAACTAAATATTTTTTAACCACTAAAAAATAAGAATAAAGAATAACTCTGTTAGTATTAAATATTATATTATTTAAGAATAAAGAATAACTTCTACAAATTAATTTATATATAAACTAATTTTAGTTTATTTAAAAAAATATTTTATTTTATTTAAAATGCTTTTGTAAAAAAAATTGTCAAATCATACCAATAGTATATTAAAGGCTACACATGGGTGAGCTTTTAGTGTTCATTTTACACGTGAGTTTAGTTCATGAATCAATTTATATTTTATATTAATTGTTTTTATATTTTAACAGAACTTTTGGCTTTTATATATGAATTGTTAATTCAAGATTCTCAGTGAATGTTTCTGGATTTACGTGACATTACATTTTGATCCTTATCTGCAGACAAAAGAAGGTTGGAGAGTTTGAGTGAGGTTAAGAAGAGGGTGGTGAAAGATAAGATAGAAGCTTCATAAATAAGACACATCTGAATTGAATGGTTAAAGATAAAGGTTGCTGAATTATTAATACTGATACATATGATTTTGATACAGTTATCAGAAGAATTGGCAACTGAAATTGGTAGAATGAGATGATTATCCACGAGTAGGAAGACGAATGCCTGTTAAGAAAGAATGAATAAGGGAAAGAGCTTCACTGGGTTTGTTCAATGGCACCAAATGACCAGCCCCTCTCACTGTCACATATGTTAATCCTTCATATTCCACTATTCTTCCTCCAACCTGCTTAAGTTCATCATGTTAGAACTAAACATCTCATAATTACACACTTAATTACAATTATTTAGAAACAAATTCTTTTGTAATACAAATTACCACGTAATTTGTTATTATATATATACCTGATTATCATGGTACCAAGTTTGCCACTTAGACTTGAGAGGTAATCCAAGAGCCTCAACGCAATAGCGTGTTCCTATCACTGGCACTCTCCCATCTGCATCTCCACTGTTCCACAACCAAATCGTCTGTTAGATGTGTGAGTAGGAACTTTTGTACCTAATTAATGCTACTCATGACATAAGAGTGATGATTGGAAAAAGGGAATCACGGTAAAAAGATTGTAATCCCTGCATGGATAGCACATGAGTACGTGACCCTTTTGCCAAAACCAAGTACAAATTCCCTCTAACTAATTCAATGCACATTGTTTATATCTAATGTTAACAATTTAGTGATTAGATACTGTGATCTTGAAAGAGAGAAAGATAGAAGGCTGTAAACATATACCTGTAAATCCATATCTTAAGCCCTCCCTTGATGAGTTTGGTGTAGATAGGTAGGACCGAGAAAACAGAGAAGTTGTAAGCCCTCAATATGGAATTACTGTGCATGAAACACGGAAGTTAATATTCAATGTTCATTGCCAAAAGTAAAGAAAGTACGTTCAAGGAACAAATTTCAGTGCTTACTTGCAAACCTTCCATGCCACGTTAGTGGCTCTTTTAGTATCTGCATGAAGAGATGATTGAACATCTTTTCTGTTGAAATATTCTTCTGCATAATTGGAAAAACAAGGGTCATAGCCACCAAAAATTCTCATCTTCCTTTCTCTATAATTATTTCTCACCTGCAAGAAGCAAACTATCCCTCAACTTAAACAGCTTGACATGGAATAAATTAGTGATAATAACTATAAATTTGTGATATTATTTATCAACCTTGGTAAATGATTTATTGCCGTCACTGTTGCTCTCATAAGCTATTGAGGATGTGCTCTTTGAAGCACATGCCGGGGCATAAATGTTGTATATATCGATTTCTGTGTAATCGTGAAAGACTTCGTTCATGGCCTTGTTGCATTCATCTGACCAATCAAATTGTTTAAAATCACATACTTGTTTTGCTTTCTCATATTGCTGGTCTGATATAACTGCGTGACTCCATGCATATTCCAGAAGGCCTTTATAGTCATAGTAATCATCAGTCTCAGGGTTACCAACCTGAACATGTGAAACTATTTAGAAAGCAAAGAAATCATCTGGGGTGCATACTCAGATGTTCTATATTCAGAAATTTACGTTATAAAAGACTTCTAAAGGTCAATATTAGTTATTGAGATAAAAAAAAATTATTTTTTACTAAAGAATGAACTGTGTTCAATTTACTTACAATGAAACCTTTAAGATCAATAAAGGGGTATTTGTTGCTCTCTTTGTTTCGATCAAAGATTAACTCTGCAAGCTGAGGGATATAGTGTCCTGGAAAATAAGGAAAATGGAAATGTGATTATGGTAGTAAGGTATGCACCGAGAAATCACAGTGAAGTTAAACACTGACCACAGTAGCTTTCTCCTGATATATAGAAGTGCCGGGATTTGAACTGTGGGAATCTTTGTAGCCAATTCACCAAGAAAGTGTAGGCATCCTCAGCTGATTCAAGTAGTTTGTCAAATATGGCCACTTTAATCAACAAAATCAGAAAAATTATCTTTTGCCAAGGAAACTCACCCACAAGGCTATCCTCTAATATGGCATCAGAAGATGTGTTAGTATAAGAAAATCCAACTCCAACAGGGGACTCCACAAACAACAAATTTGCTTCTGCAAGGGTTTCAAATTTTCAAGCAAGTAAGCAGAACAAATCATCAAAGTCTACCCTTCTTAGTACTTTTTAGCACAGTCAAAATATTTGGAAGCAACCAAACAAACACAGCATAAACTCCAAAGAATATAGAAATTAATATACTAAAGTTCAAACCTTGATGCCAGGAATATGGGTTGAAATTTAGTCCTTCCCCGTTTTTGTTGACTATAAGAGGTCCAATCTCAACAGCTGCACCATACCCAATAGAGGAGCATCCGGGTCCTTCAAATGCCAACCAATCAAATGAAATGGTTTCAACACATTAAGATCTCTAACTATGCATAACATTAGAGGAACTAAAAGTGAAAAACTAAGTAACAATATGAGAATGGTGGTTGAAAAAAGTGACAAGCATTACAACAAACTATAACGAATCACAAACCTCCATTGAGCCAGAGAAGGAGAGGCTTATCGGAGGATTGAGACTGAGCTTCAAAGAACCAGTAGAAAAGGGCTCTTCCATGGTTTTCATTGACAGTGATGTAACCTGAAAAGTGTGAGAGTGAAGGGGTGGAAGGTTGACCAGGAAGATGGCTTATTCTATCAGCCTCATAGGTTGCATTTAATGCAGATGCTTTAATGAAGAAAGTACTCAAAACAGAGAAACATAGGAAAGGGAGAATTAGAACAACATTGATGTTCATCTTGAAAACTGCTACCTCTTTGGCCAAACCATTGAGTTCATTATTATTATAGTGGTAACATTGGTGACTGTGAAATCACTTGGAATTGTCGGAAATTGACAAGGTACACGTGGTACTGTTTTTTCTGCTTCTGTCTTTCTACAGTAATTTATACAACACTATTATTTAGTTACAATATTCATGCATGTTTTTTCATACCAATAATATTTCTGTTTTGTTGGTAACAGATAAGTTTATGTCACCAACACTTTGTGGGGGTCCCTTATCTTCAGAAACTGCACTACGTCACATCCATATTCTACCAGAAAATTCACTGCAACTTTGACCTCACTCGTTTTTTTTTTTTCCCTAAATTCATCATGAATATGCTCTTATAGTAATTAATAATTACATTACCAACATTTTAATAGCTATATATACTAGGAAAATATGCATCCGATTCTCTTAAAATGTTCAGAGTTTAAATAAGAAATAAGGTGATAAGACAAAAAACTGTCTTATGTAAAAGTTTGAGAAGTGATTCATAAGTAAAATTTGTCTTATGAAATGTTTCTTTTATTGTCAGTGGGTATTTATAGTCAGAAATTATATAATAATTTTAAATGGAGAAAGGGTTATGCTGAAATGGAACCATTCTAAAGCTCACGGACCATTTTAGTGTTACGTTTGACCACTAAACTTCCTCATTCTAGTATGTTCATAATCCACTACTAGGGTTTATCTTTTCTAATCTCAAAATAAAAAAGGAAAATTCTAGAAGTAACCCCACAACTACACCAATGAATAATCTATATAAAGTTGCTGTATTTAAAGTTGTAAATGTTAAATTATTAAACAAAATATAATTAATAATTATATAAAATTTTCTATCATTTAATTATAGAATTCTAGTAATTAATAAATATTTAATAATTAAATTATAACTAATTAATTAATTAATTAATTTTCAAATATAGTAAAAGTATTAATTTTAAAAAATTATTTAATTAATAAATTTATATAATTAAAGTGTTAATTTGGATAAATAAATTATGATGCAATAAACAATATTAAAATTTAATTAAATAATTATGATTATAAGGAGAAGATTTTGAATACCTTATATAATATGAAATTTTAAAAAAATTGGTCTGATTTTAATTCGACTCAAAATCTCTTAATTGCGTGATTGGTGAAGAGTATTCCAATTTAAATAGTGATGTCATGCATGCTATTGTGATAAAATATTTAAAAGTAAAATTTTACCGTTGTCATATCCAATAGTGACATATACATCTTGTTCAGAGAAAAAAAAATCAATATTTAATTTACATCTTTACTCAAAATTATAAATAAAATTTGTAAAATTTAAAGGCGATTAGCAGAATAATTAAAGCAGCGATTGAAAAGTAAAAACACTTTATAAATAATGTATTATTTTGTAATCATTTTAAGCGACGAATGTGTTTAAAGTATTAATACAATTGATTTTAAATTAAAAGCTAACATTAAAAATAAAGGATTTAATTATTTTTTAAAGTGTAAAAGGCTAAACTGATTATAACTAAATGCTAAATGACTGAAAACATAATTTAGTTTTTATATATAAAAAATAAAGTTAGTTCACTTGCAAATTGTAGTGGATTGGATTGAGTAAATAATTGTTTTTCCTATAAACTTAAGGTATCACCAGAATTTTGTGGAGTAAAATTACAACTTCGTGAAATAGCTTATTAAAATAAGTTGCTTCTAATTTATTTTAATAAATACTCACGGACCAAAAAGTAACACTTAATTTTTAAACTTAAAAAGTATGATTACTAAATTTACCTAATAAGTAAACATTACATCCAAAAGAAAACTTTAAGCTAATATTACATCCAATAGAAAACTATAAACTAATATTACACCCAATAGAAAACTTTAAGCTTATAGATATGAATCTTGTTTACTTTTAATAAGTGAGACTCAAAGTAACAGTTCAATTTTTATTAAAAATACAAGTCTATATCTAAGTCTCAAATTGGATAAAAGTAAACAAAATAAGTTTCTATTAATCTTTTGTGTAAGTTTAACTCAAGGATTATTGTTGTTAAATCTCTATAAATCCCTCAAAAGTGGCAGGTACTTATTCTTTGTGCATGTGTAGGGTAAAATAGATCACATTCTGATAACAGGAACAGCCATCCCATAAATAACCCATATTTCTGTCCTGTGATTATCTTAATATGTTGACTTCTTGGTAAAATGAGATAAATAAGTTTTTTTACAAGAAGAATGCATCATAAATAACAATCCCGGTATATTACAGACTTAATGCAAACTAAGACCAGTGTATCTAGTGTTGAATATTGAAATTGAAAGTGCCTATCGCTCAAAATATAGAATTTAGGACAAGAGAAAATAGGCAACTTGTCAATCGTTGTTAAATTTCAAGAGGCTGAAGAATTAATTTGGGATTCTTCTCTTGAGATTTTGTTTTCCTTTTGGGGGAAAAGGATTGAATGATGAATCTTGAGAAGCGGCTCAAGGGATCCTGGAGTCCTTCCATCTGGTAATGACCGAACCGCCAATCTCGATGTATATAAGGTCGCTGTACAGGCTCATCAAGTCCACCTGTCACCAGAAGCAAGAACACTTCTTAGACACTTTTCCATGTAACCCCTGTAAGAAAATTCTAACTATCTATACCTATGAACATAAGCTTTTAAATGTTTCAGATGGAGTAAACATTGCCCAACATTTTCTTTTTCAACATGATCACCTTGACACAAGGTTGTGTTCTATTTGCCTGGCCTTTCCCAAAGGAGCCAAAACCCAAGGCACTCAGAAATTAGAATCTAAACAGCTTCTATAAGTTCTGCAAGGACTAGAAGCAGTATTCTGATTGTGGCGGCTAAGGGACAAATGGTCTGAGGGAACAGTATTTTGGGAATAATGCATAAGCAGTCTACCTGAGGTTTAAAGCTAATATTCAAACAATAAAGGCAGTTTTAATTACACATTCTAAATCTAACTGCCGTGGATCTTAAATGGGCTATAGTTGGTTTGGTTCACAGTCCATTGTAATTGGTTGGTCTTGACTAAAGTAATACTTATTATGCAACTGCTGTCGAAGCCATTAACTGCTGGGTTTTCATGTAATTTGTTGCCAAAATGCTAAGGCATCAACAAATATAGGCGAGATCATACTAAGACAGTTAAAAAACAATTTGAAACTTTACAATCATATCATGAGTAAATAATTACCTGCATACATTAAACGGTGTTTGTTCACAGCCCGATAAAATGGTCTTGTTTTCTTCTCTTTGGCAGCTCTTTGGAGTTCATCCCATGCTCTTTCACGATCTTCACGTGTAACTTTGCCGGTATTCACAATCTGCAATCAAGAGCCCATAGGAAATGATCCAAACTAGACAGATCAAATGTCACGGAAAAGCAAATGCAGACAGGGAGTTCGAACTTTAGCAAATAGATGGTAAGAGGGGCGAGGGATCCGTGCAAGATTATTTGCCCTGTCAACCGCAACAAGTCCAAACTTCGGACCATATCCATCGGCCCACTCCCAGTTATCAGAAATAGTCCAAAACAGGTAACCAAGTACACGTACACCCTGTAGAAACAATTACTAGAAGTCACAATCAAATTGGTGTTTATGAAATAATAATTTAAATTTAAGGGAATAAAAATTTAATCCATAATCAAAACCATGTTTATGGCAGCATAAACAGCAAGCAAATGCTCCAAGAGATATGGCCGGCGGATCAAATCTGTCTCATCCGAAACCCCATTTTCAGTGATGATGAAGGGAATTTTTAGATGTCTGTATCTTTCATGGAACTGAAGCAACATGCGGTATAAGCCATCAGGGTATACCCCGCGACCAGATTCACTATACTCATCATTTTCCACCAGCTTCAGGCCTGCACCCGAAACCACTTCCTGAAATAAACGTCACAATTGTTAGTGTGTGTGCCAGATATCATGCATAGTGCATGTCAAGGTTAATAAAGTAAACCTGGCCATAGTAGTTTATGCCTATATAGTCCAGCTTTTCAGATATTCCATCGATGTATGGGAAGAGAGTCAATGAATTAGCCAGTGAAACAGCAGCAATGTCATACAAACCATAGGGTCGCATAAATGACACATGATGTGCTACACCAACTATTGGATTTAATGGGTTACTGCCAAAAAGATATTATAGTTCAGATAACTACAAACATAAAAATAGAAAAGTGCCTAAGTGGTCAACTCCAAATGTTTAGCTCACAAATATGAAGGGATAAGGCATAAAACAATTGCTTGCACTAGAAAGATATAGTAGCCAAGAACTCAAACAGAGAATGGACATAGACAGAAGCTAATAAATAAAAGTTATTACATATGAGCCCAAGAAAAGAGGATAAATATCATAAGAAATAATTTTAAATTCCATAAGCAGGTCGGTGATGATCCATATGCCCAATATAAACTTGCAACAAATCTAAAGCTTCTATGAGAAAGAAAAACCTTAGTCCGTGGATGTAGTCATATGCCTTTGAGTGTGCAACAGACATCCAATGCATGGCCTGTTGAAAAACACCGGTTGGAAGTGCTGAGGTTGCGACCTCAAGCATATCAGGATGACCTCCAGGCCAAGCTCCAGCACAGTAAGTAAGCATACAGAAGACATGGGGCTCATTAAATGTTACCCAATAGTCTACCAAATCTGATACACTGTCTACAACAAGCCTACGCGAAAAGAGAGGATATGAGAAAGAGTTTCATCAATATACTATCGTGAGATAAGTAACTCAATAGGACTAGACAATAATGTGATCTAAACAGGAAAATTGATACTAATGAAAAGAGCAAAGAGTATACAGAAGCAGGAATTTCAATCTCTTAACTTTCCCAAATATGCATTAGAAAAAGACATGCATGGAATTAGTAGTCATAAGTAAAGAGACAGAAGGATGGTTAAATGTGACATTGAAAACTCAGAAACTAAAACATTACAATGGAGTCTAGATGGACAATTCACAGAGGAAGACATTTCATCACTGAATTATCAGCTTTTCATTTAACTTTCAAATGATTTTTCTTAGCAATTTAGCGTGCTTTCATTGCTGCTTTGATAAACAAAATAATAGCATACAGATAATAAACACTAAAGGAAAAACTAACCTGGTAAAGTCCATGAAATAATCCACTGTCTTTTCCAGCTTCCAACCGCCATACTCACCAGCCCAGGGTGGAAGTGAGTGATGGAAAAGAGTAAGCATCACCTTCATTCCATATGATCGAACCCTATTGATAATCCACTTGTACCGTTCCAATGCAGCATAGTTAACCTAATAAAGAACAACACTTGAGTTACTCAGTTCAATTGGTTGATAAGGCTCAACATAAAACTGAAAATTGAAAAGTATATACATAAGCTCCATTGTTGACTGACATAAGCTTAGCCATGAATGGCACCGTAATTCATCATCATTTTGAAAGGTCCGCTTCTAACTTACAGATTCATTAAGGCTGTTTACTGGCTCCACTGGCATGATTCTTGTCCAATCTATTCCCATGCGAAAAACAGTAACACCAGTATCCTTGGCCAATTTTATTTCTGTTTCAGGATCAGACCAAAATCTTAACCTCTCCTCCCTGAAAATCAGAAATTTCTTACTAGATAGCCATAAAACTACAGCGTATTTTACATTTCTTGGAGGTTGGGAGGGTAAAAGTTTCAATTTCGAATAAAGAGTTACATAATGTTTACAAAAGGAGTTTTATAGGCATCTGCGAAAGTTTTTACATTCCCAATATCATCATTGATTTTGAGGTAATTACTATAAAAGTCACCAAACTTATGACAGTTTCCTTTCATGATACCCCATATGATTTTATTGTTTTCATTCTAAAAAATTATTAAAGAATATATGCATGAAATGAAAAAAAAAAAAAAGCACACTCCCTTTCATTTCCCCCAAACAAACAAAAACCCGAGGTTAGAAAGATCCATCTCTTGCCGCAATAAACGTCAAAACAAAATAATCTCAAGGCTTACGGGCGTGGAACATTATGCCAAGCAGTTACATTATGGCGAGGTTCTTCTTCCCCTTCTTTTCCTTCCACTTCCAAGTACTTCTCAAATCCCCTAATCATGGCCTCCATAGCCACCTTAAGAGGCTTCCTGCCCCGCGGAGACGTCGCGGCCCGCTGCGACCCACCGTCACCAGAAGCAGAACCCATCACAGCATCCACCGTCTGCCTCCCCTCGGATTCCTCACTCTTTTCCTCAGCAAACTGGATCCAAGCATCATCAAGCCTGTCCTCGACATGAGCCGGCGCTGTAGCCAAACCAAAGAAAAACTCCTCTTCTGCAAGAAAAATAAACTCTTATCCTTATCCGTAAGCTTTCTAACAAACACCTAAAGAGCTCACTTTTCATACACCTTAAAATTTACAGTCACAGTTCCAATTTCATTGTAATCCTTGATATTACAGGAAGTTACGGCTTATACACCACTCTACAGAAACCTTGAAAATGCTGCCGAAATTATGCTAAACACGAATTTCATCTACAGTGATTAGATGACATTTCGTAGCTGCAACTTAATTAAATTCGTAATTAAAACCACTCAATCATAAATATATAGAGTTTCTCTGTAATTGAACTTATGCCACGGACATATAAGCCAACGCTCCCTTTCGCTAGGTCGTTGAGAACAAAGGCTTTTGAAGGTGAAAAACGTTACTGATGAAGAGAGAGCGTTTAATTGTAAGTTACCGGCGACGTTGAAGTCGGCGAGAGTTTCGGCGGATTCGTCGATAGGGGAGTGGAACCGTCGAAGGTTGTTCTTGCGGAAGCGGGAGTAGGAGAAGGCATTAGCAGCGAGTGAGAGAGTAAAGAGAGCTCCGGCGAGCTTGGTGGCGGTGAGGAAGAGTCCGACCAGCGTCATCATAATGCGTGATTCAGTTGCTAAGTAACTCTCAAAGCCATGACAAATAGAAGAACATAATAATGTGCGCGTGATTGCCACGTCACTTCACCCAAATCAACGACGCTTCTTTCTCCGGCGTTTTCTGAACTTCCTCTCTCACTCAGAAAGATTGAGAGTGAGTGTTCTATCCACGTGGCGCGTGCCAGCCACGGAGTTTCTATGTGGAATTTTTGTTCGACAACGTCATTTATTTGTCTTCAATGTACCTAAAACAAAGATGCATGAATATTCATAACAAGAATATTATGTCAGTATTTAATTTCTATTTTTAATTCAGCTAATTTTTTATACCAAGGAAATTATAAGATATTTTATTATAAAGTTATTAACCTTATTTACAAAATTATAATAAAAGTAAAATAAGATTTTCCTTATATAATGATAAGAATGAAACTTGCTTAACAGAATTGAAGATAAAAAGATAGAATGGAGAGTGCGAATAACAAAGCCCATGGGCCGAAGCGTTAACATTTGGGCCTATTAACATTCCTAGTCACGGGGCCTATGGCAAAAGGAAGTTTTTGTGCCCTAGCTTTCTTCCGAAGTCTTTCTAATCGAATCACCAGCGTCCGTCGGACACCGTCCGCGGCGACTCCGGCGACCGTGGGTTTAAATTAAATTTTTTCTTGCGGCGGAGCAGTGGAGAGGCATGGGTGACAAGGACGAAGAGTCGGCGATGCCAAGGGATGCAAAGATTGTGAAGTCTTTGCTGAAGTCAATGGGTGTGGAGGGGTACGAGCCTCGCGTCATTCACAAGTTTCTTGAGCTGTGGTATCGATACGTCGTCGATGTTTTAACCGACGCACAAGTCTATTCAGAGCATGCGGGAAAATCCGCAATCGATTGTGACGATGTCAAGCTTGCGATTCAATCCAAGGTTAACTTCAGCTTCTCGCAACCACCGCCTCGTGAGGTAATAACAGTAATTAATAATTCGCCTTTTCAATTTCAATTGTTCAACCGTGTTTCGTGTGAATTTATGCTGGTTATAAAATTTCTGAGAGAAAAAGCTGGATTCTATATTTGTTGTTTGTGGATAAAACGTAAGTGTGTTAATTTTGTTGGCTTAATTGGGTATGCTGATAGTTTGAAGCAATTTGCTGAAGTTTGCAAGAGTTAAGGTAGCATGAGAGAGGTTGCCTTGTTTATGTGAAGTTTAAATGTTTGTGTCGCAACTCACGCAAAGCCCGCCACAGGACTTGAAATAGTTGGGTTCATATTGAGAATAGTATGTTTTCAATGATATCCCTAACATAGGCTAATTTGTAATCCAATCATATTGATAATACATGTTCTAAAACTAATAACTACAAGTGCTGCATTTTCTATTTAACACTTCCCCTTTGAACTGGAGCTTACGGATTACTTGCATCAAGCTTGTTACGAATGTGAGAAAGGGGATTTTTGTTATTCGGCATATGGTTCGATTCACCAGAATAAAGAATTTATGGACCAAGAGAGGAAGATTGAGACACAAAGCTCACAGAACTATCCATGTTAGCAACATAGGCGTCTTGTCCTGACACATTTATGTCTTATTTACCTCCTGTCCTGATGCATATTTTTGTGGAAAACTGAGTAATTGGGCATCCATGTGATCGTGTCTTGTTGATCACTCTGTAAGGGCCGTATGGCTCTGATAGACTCCCCAACTTTTTGCAGATCTTGACTTGTAGCTGCAAGGAGAAACCATCCGGAATTAGAAAGCAAATCTGCAACTTTTACATTTTTGGGAACAGTAGACAACCCTATGTTCCGCTTGCCATACACGCCTCTCAACTTGGTTTCATTGCCAAGAATCATGTATGGTATATCTTGTGGCCAACTCTCTAACTTGTAAAAGTTTCCTACAAATCTAGCTACCATTATTTGGTGGTTTAATACACCAGAAAAATACTTCTATTTTTGAGAAAAATTGTAAGATACATACCAGGATAGAAGGACACTTGAGCCAGGAACCAGACATGGTGCTTCATAGCAGCCAGCTTTATTCCACTCCATTGATGGAGTTGAGCTCCTTTTAAAAGGCAGCAAATTTCCTATCCACATTCCCTTTGTTCTTGTATCAGGAGAACTAGACCATAAGAACAATATCTTATCCACTGTCTTCAAATCAAAACCTGCACTGGCAGTATGAACAGAGTACTCCAGCGAACTTGCATGGCCAGTTGTACAGCATATTGGATAGAAGGATCACCTAAAATGCTGTTGTTTTGCTCATGTTTTGGAGAAGACTGTTTGGTTTGTTCTATACTTTGACTGACCAAGCTTGCATGAAACTATGAATGAATCTAGTATCCACTCAAGTCTGTCCTAGTTTGTGCAACAAGTTTTCGAGCGAGTTGATGTTCTTTGCCTTGAATTGTAAACTAGCACAATTATATAATTTTCAATCTGGCACCCATGGCACAATCTCCCCTGTGCTATATAGTTTTGATAAATTTGTTTTTAAATGATCAAACTGGATTAAGTAAGAAATTTCATTCAAATTATTCTCGTCTTCTTTTCTCTTCTGTGAGAGGTCCCCCACCTTTCTGTATTGCAGTTTTATTACTAGCTTGCAGATATTATCTTGTAGTAATTTTTAATATTCATTTGTATGAGAATTATGGCTGAGATAGCCCTTTGGTGAGACCAGATTTTCACTTAAATTCTGAATCATAAATAAATATTTTGCTAAGATTCATTTTATTGGTTACTAATTACCATATCATGAGCTGCACTCTGGAAATATTTGTTTGCTTGAAAGGATCTGTCTCTTTGGTGATCCAATACCATCTGCTCTTACTTAGAAAATGAATTTTAAGTCTAATTGAATTTCATAATTGTAAGAAATGAAATTTACATTCAATTATATATTATAATTTAGCCTATAGGATCTCCAACACTTTTTCCCTCAAGCATTATGTCATCTTCAAAAATATAATGTTTCATATAATCACTTGCCAGGTGCTGCTGGAGCTGGCTCAGAACCGCAACAAGATACCATTGCCAAAGACTATAGCAGGACCCGGTATCCCACTTCCACCTGACCAAGACACATTAATCAGTCCTAACTACCAGTTTGGAATTCGAAACAAAAGGCCTGCTGAACCTTTAGAAGAAACAGAGGATGAAGAAACTACAATTCCCAATCCCACTCAGGAAGAGAAGGGAGAGATGCAGCAGACTCCTCATCAGAGAGTATCGTTTCCCTTGCCCAAACGCCAAAAGGATTAATTTGAAGCCCCATCTGTGACTAATATTTAAGTCTAGCTCTTCTGTAATTGTTGTACAACAGTATTAGCTACGAAAGTATCTATGAATGATATAGCATGCTTGTTTTATTGTGTAACATTCACTAGGTTCTGACTTTTAAATTAATTGAAAAGGTTTCCAAACGGCTCACTCTGGTAAGAATATGTATATATGCTTCGTTTCAAAGTCCTTGTGAACACGATATCTTGGTTGCTTTGAAGCTTGCAAACTGTGAAATGACATTCAACCTCAAGAATTTGTAATCTATGAATACTGTATTCTGTTAGGTTTGTATATAGAAACTGAGCTGAGTGCAAGTGCTTTTCAATTGGTCAATTTGGATTGAGTAGAGAACAATTTGTTAAAACTAATTGGGCTTATGTACGTAGCAACAGGCAAAGTCAAATTCAATCACAGTTGTAGCTGCCAATTTCTGTACTCACTCTACAGTGTGATTTGTTCTTTCGCTTTTTCATCAGAGCTAATTACAAACCAGTACATCCTGTGACATGCCTGTCGAGATAACTCACTATCGCCCGAAGAACTTTAAGCTTTTCATTGGATTAAGTAAAAAGGAAAAGAGTGAAAAAGAAAGGAACACAGTATAAACAAAATAATATGTAAGGTTGTTTGAATTACCAAAAATAAAATGAAAAGTGAAAAAAAAAATAACTAAAAAAAATTATAAGTGATTAGATCAATATAATAAAATAAAAATATATATTAAGTGTAAGATTTATGAAATAATCAAAATTTCTTATAATAAATTATATATGAAAAATATTTAAGAAAACTGTTAATTGTACTCTCACTTTCTTGATGATGGGAGGATTCAAGTACGGAATCTATAGTTTCTTATCAGCAAATATGCATAAATTTGTTATCTTCCTTCTGTAAGTCCATTTTTTTGGGTAGAAGTAGACAAAGTTGCAATGTGAGAATAATACCACACCTCGTCAAAAAATTATAAGTGGTATGGTGAAATTCTATAAAAATATTTAAGAAAATACACTTTCTTGAACTACATTTTAATTAAACCTAAAATTTATGTATAATAAGTAAATAAAATGAATTGAGATATTATAAAAAAAGCTTATGAATTAAGGAAAAATGTGATTTTGTAAACTAAGTTAATTTATTTAATAGAATATTGAACTCAAGAATATTAATAATTTTGCTACGAAACACTTACTACCTTAGAGAAGAGTTTGAGTGTTGATATTGTGGCACATTTAATTCGTGGGTAAACATTTTTTATAATTAATCACGTTTATTAAAGTTTTCTTAAACAACTGAAAATGACTTTTTTTTTTCAAAAATGAGTTTAACAAAATATAACTACTTTCAATTACTTGTGTGCCCATTATTTTAAGTATAACTCCGTTCATTCTTTGTTCCAACCTCAGTTTTCAATATTTGGAGTAATAGTTTCAAATACATAACAAAAATACCAGAAGCAAAATATAAAAATTAAAAATATTTACTTGTTATTTTATCAACTCAGAATATATTTAAACATCTTGTCAAGTAAGTTTGTTGATTAAAAAGTACTCTTTTCATGTTGGTTCGTCACTGATTTTCTCTGTTTCAAAAATTTATGAATCATTGTAAGGCTCGTAAAGGTTAGAAGTTAAACGTTTTATATGTTGTTAGGAATCTAATTCATTCTAGCAATCCTTTTTTTTTTTTTTAAAGAAAAACGAGAAACTATTAACCCTAAATTTAAACTGTTTAATTTGTGCGTATTTCTCATCTTGTTCTATATTATTTCAGTTGCAATATGCATAAACGAGTGTCATCTATTGTGAATAAATCAATTATTGAAAAATATATTTATTTTTTTATTTTCCATTTCCCTATCTGCAATTGAAAAAGCGATCTTACAATCATTATTTTTTAAAACTTAATTTGAATATTCATACTTGTAACATTTTGCCATATAATTATATGTTTTTATTTTCATATAATCCAATAATTTTATTTTATCTGTTGTTTAAAATTTTCTTACACATGAAGAAAAACAAAATTAATGAATTGAAGATAAAAAAAGAAAACAAAATTAACAAGCGCATCATTCCATTAACAATAAAAGTAAAGGACAGGATGTTTAAATAAAAATAAAAATAAAAATTAACAAAAACTTAAGTAAAAGAAATCAAATTTATAAAATAATTACAAATTAATTAAAATAAATTATTTAATAAAAAAATTACTCCTAAAAATACCATTCGACAAAGTTTCCTAATCATTATTTTAAATCTTGAGCTAAAGTGAGAAAACGAATTTGTTGAAAAGGAACAAAAGATTGATCATACATTACATTATTATACACCATTTCAATGTGGTTGATTTTTAAATAATGAAAGATTTTAACTTCTTAACAGCAAAAAAGTGAAAGAAAATACAGAAATTATATAAATTTGCAGACTATGTGGTTTGAGAAAAGATGAGAAAGCAAAAAATAGTAAAAAAATAAAACAAATATCCTTAAAAAGAAGAAAAGAAACAAACAAAAGTGTGGATGGTAGGCACAGGCTGGCTAATGGCAGCATCAAGACAGTGCAAACAAGTGGAAGAGTAGTGTGTGCATTATTCATCAGTTTTTCATTCCAAATTTTTTTTTACTTAATATTTCAAATAATATATTTTTCTTATGAAATTTAATGCATTTTCTTAATTCAGTATTATGTAACACGTAGGCAATCTCTTGAAGTAGTAGAAATTGTTGCATGTGCATGAACAGTGAGTTCAGTCCACTTGTTAGAGAACATTATTGGAACAAACCAAGTAATGTAAAACATCTGCAAACCCTTTTGGAGAACACAAATGTTTTGTCTCTTGTTAGCATTAACCTGAACGAATTTCAATCTATAAAACAAACACAACTCAGTTACAATTCCAATTCCCTTTGTTCATCAATGTTGATGAAAAGTGAAGAAGTTCTCATCATCTTTAGTAAAATATATAATGCTTATAAGAGGAATTACAATATTTGGTAGAAGAAAAATACCTTTATCTTTCTCACACACATTCATTTAATAATAGTATATTTATGCATTATATCATTGCCTTTAAGAACAATATGTTTATTATTTTCGACAACTGATTTAAGAACTAATTTTTCAATTCACTTGTATAAATTATTTAGATATATGAATTTCACATGTAAACATAGATAACGAATAAGGGGATGAGGTATTCTGTGAGTTGAAAGATGAAAATTAAAGTTGTGTGAGAGGAAATGAGCACTATAGATCAATCCCAACTATTACTTATCGATAATGCTTTATGACTTTTTCATTAATATAACTTTTTATATAGTTTTATTAACATTATATATTTTAACCCATCATTGTCATTTTTATTTCTACAATTTTGGAAAATTTACTGATAAATAAAAAAAAATTATATGAATAGTTTGTTATATTTCCAAAATATAATTTATATATTTGAAAATTTTATTCTTTACTAATTTTAAATTATAATATAATGGATATGTTCAAAAATATTTATTTATTGCAAATTTTAGCTATACAAAGTAAACATTTATATTTATAATGTGTATTGTGCTAGAATCACATAGTAGGAAAATAATTTCTTTTAATGGAAGTACACAATAAATTTAACATGTTTGACACCTTAAGTTTCACATCTACGAATATTCAATAAAAATATTATTATTTATATAATTTCTCTTAACAAAAACTCTAAATTTTCTTGTGCATTTTTTTTTTGTTGCCAAAAATTACAAACTTTCTTATATAATTATCGTGGCAAAAATTACAAATCTTTTCATGACACACAATTATCACTTAAAAAAAATTATTGAATTATAACAACAATGCTAAAATATTCTTATTTTTATAGTAGTTTCCTCCTTTTGTCTTCTTAACATTATATAAATATCCTTAATAAATTCTTCTTAAAACGACCATCAATAATATAAAAAAAGCATGTTTTTTTAATATTAGACATGATGTTTATGTTGTTTTTGAGTTTAACTCAATTCATATTATACCTACTAAAATACTATTTCACTTAGTCAAATCATAAATTATAGCATTCACTCAGGATTAAATAACTACTGATAAAATTATCTTTGAAATTTATTCAGGTTATTTTTTAGTTGTTTCTATTTCATCTTACCTCATTTTTAAAGTTTCCAAAATTGAAAAGGAAACCAGAAAGTTGAGTAAGCAAGAACAGAAAATGTATTATATCTTCTTGAATTGGAGTGTGGCCCCATTGGCCATCCTCTTGAAACCATGGTGATGTTTTCATGGACCACAAGCATTTATGGATATTTTGGACCTTTCTTTCATGTTAATCCTTTACTTTACTTTTTACATTATATATTTTGTTTATAGCAAGCAATTATGGTGTTTGCATCTTGATTCTTCCAAGGTTGAATGACTCGGGACAATGGTCTTTAGGGCTTCTAGCAATTAAGTTTGTTTTTTTTTTCAAAGTCCATATATATATATAGATATAAAAATTTGACGATCATTGTGTTTTAGAGGATTCAAATTCATATAAAAGTAATAATACATTCATTGAATATCATATAACAGAGTTATGAAACGCAATACTTTTGCATTAAGCAATACATAATTTTTTTATGACATATATGAGAATAATATATATAAACAAATCATAGAGATTATATATATATATATTATGACTTAAATATCAGAGTCTTGATGTATGGATCATTGGAACTGGACTCATGTGGACCAAGAAAAAATTGTAAATAATTCAATATTGTAATATGCCATTCATTAGTAAAAGATTACTTATGTTCAAACATTACATCATATATTATGTAATTTGATGTAATAGTTAATTTGGGATACATTTATTTAATTTGTATACAAGGTCAAGGTTATGATCAAAATTACAATTTTTAAAAATTTGAAAATATGAAAAGGAAAATGAAATAATGTTTTCTTACAGCAAAAGAAAAATATAAGATTGAAAATTAAAAGAAGCAAAGAGAAAATTGATAAGAGTGTACTATGGGCAATTATTAGGGTGATATAATACACAGTGTACTATTGCTTTTGTTGGGCAATTATGTGTGAGAGATATAATAATTCTATCTTGTGTATTAATAATTGAAGGGCAAAGAGGACTGAATCTGGACCCCTATTTACCAAACCATACCCTATAACTACAAGGACGACCCTAACTCCCTACCATCTACTTTCAAACAAACCCCTATTCCATTAAACTCAATTATAATGTTCATATTTATATTATCATTTTTATATGTAAAAAGAAAGACAACCTGGGCCATTCAATTGATGCTTCTTTGAAACATCATGTACAGAAGGGAGTCAGAAAAAAACGGAGAATAAGTAGTTTGGATGATTGGATGTGTAAAAGAAAGAAAAGAAAAAGAGATAGGGATGAGAAAAAATTGAACTTTTCCTCCACAAAGGAAGACTTAATTAAGTATTTGATTTTTCCTAGATTATATGATTACTAATTTTGTCTTTTGTTTCTAATTCGTGGATTTACTTGTTAACTTTTTTAAATTTCTTTTAGTTTTGTTCTTTACAAATGAGTTAACAAGACAAGTTAAAAGATATTAGAAAGTGATAGAGTGAAACTATATATAAGTTAGAAACAATAAGACAAAAAATAACATTTAGATAAGAAAATTAAATATTCAATTGAATAAAAGTGAACAAATTAAAAACACTTAACCTTATAAAGTTTTTAAAGCTTAATTAAAAAAAATACACAAAAGTAATGATGTATAACAATAATTGATTATTTAATTAATTAAACATTTTTATTTTCACTTTTTTTGTCTCCTCCTTTCTATTTGTTTACTCTTTATCAAATAAACATCAATGTTTAAAATTACAAACTACAACCTAGTTCATGTTGTTTCAATATTGAACCTACTTATATGAACATGAAATACTAGTTGTCAAAGTGAATCAACCTAAATTATATGAGTTAACTCACCATGGTTGTGTTAAAAATAAAAATTTCATAACTCCAATTGATCCACCGGAATGAATTTACTTACTTAAGTATATTTTACTTTTTTTCATTTGTTTCATATATTTATTTTAGTGCAATATTGATATTTACTTATTTTAGTAAACATTACCTACAATTAAAAGTAATGTTATAAAAATAATAAGTAAAAGTTAAAATATTAACTTATATAATTGAATAAATAAATAAATTAAAAATCAAACTATTTAAATATTATTAAACAATATTCTACCAATTTTAATAAAAATAAAGTGTTAAACTACATCATTAAAAATAATAAATAATTATATTTATAGTAAAAAGTAATAAAAAAATATTATTGGTAAGTTACGAATGAACTCCATCATCTCTTAAATTTGTTTACACATCTTAAATAAGTCAGATTCAATTTCATTCATATTTGAAAATTTTCATTCAATCTAGTTTCAACCTGTAAAAAGTGGAATTAAATGAGGGATTCAAACCAATTTTGACAACCAAATGGTCTCTGAAATAATATAGTTTAAGTGAATTTTTGCATTATAGTATTGTAATAACTTTTGATATTAAAGTATAGGATAATCTTCTTGGTGCGTGGGAAAAAGCAAACCTGCCACAACTTCGTAAACAGCTAACACAGAAATTAAATTAAAATTTGGCATCTGAAGGTATGTTTACCAAGTTTCCTCATCCTAATTCATATTATTAGCTGTTGTTTTTTTTTAATCCCGCACTTGGTCCATTATTGTTCTCTTCCATAAACCTAACTTGCCACGTTCAAAATCCTTCAAAATATAAAAAAAAATTGATAAACTACGTGGCGCGGTTTACTTAGTTCTATTGTTTTAATATATATAATTTGTTGAAGTATCAATATACTTGGTATTAAAGTTTAATTTAAAAGTATATTCAATTAAACTTATAAAAAATAAAAAATAAGTTTTTTATCTATACAAACTAAATTGAATTTGATTTTGAAATATGTCGTGTGTATCCCCAATCATTGATGCTTAACATGTGTATACTCATTAAAAAAAATTGCTCTTAATGCAAAAAAATACTTATTGCTTTTTAAAAGAAGTTATAAAACATGTTCATTCTTAAGAAAATAAAAGAATGAAAAAAAGAAAGATGTTTTCCCTCTCATTTCGTATCAGTTTAGCAATAAAGTGTTTTTTTTAGCAGTTCCACGAAGTTTTTCATTAAATAATGAAAAACTAACTAATTTATTATATTTCTCACAATCTTATTTCTTTGCCATCCATTTCTACTCAAACAAACACAAGATACAAAACTAATCTGAAAAACTCTTTAACCTTATACCAGAACCAAATTATTCCTTTTTTTAAAACTAAATGAAGCTGTATACATACACACACATAATCCAAAAGAATATGTCTAAGTTCTCTTTCATAAATAGTACAATTTTTTCTGTGTAATGAGATTCAAATATAAGACTTCATGCAAATTACTTAATTTTTTTTTGAATAGTAGGTCAACCTTAAAGGTTTGTAAGTACAAGTAAAAGTAATGAATACATTGTTTAGCATTTATTTATTTGATTGGTACTATAACGATTCCTTTTGAGATTAATTAAGCAACTAAACTAATATTAAATTTAAACAAATGGTTCTTGCATATTCAAAGAATACAATAGGTATATGTCCTAATAATATTATAACGTCTCTATATTTAAATCGTACAATAGTCAGCTTTAAAACATCTTCAGTACTTTCCACAAATAATACATCATTTTTAAATTCTCAAAGCATCATGCACTCACTTACTCCTCTTCCATAGTATCACATCATAACCATACTTTATGTATTAAATAATCATTACGCATTCCAAGACTGTTAGACAAGTCAAAGAAGACCATGGATAAAAAGACCAGTTTTTCTTCCATCTTAAATGTAATTATTTTACTAATTAATCATACGAAATGTAAATAAGTTGTTAGTTTAAAAGGAGTCCAAATCAATGAATTTGAAAAGAGATATAGTATGTATAAATAAATATAAGATGGAGAAATTTAGGTTAATTTTTGAGAGAATGAGTGTGGAAATGAAGATGGGTTGAATGGGGCCTTTAAGTTTGATATTTCACTATCATGACCTGGTCACACCACACTCAATTGGCAATTCCATGATTGAAATTTTCAAAGAGGGAGGAATCATAAATGTAAAGATTGGTTCTGCAAGGGTGCAGGATTTGGGTACAAATAGGGCAACCAAGAAAAGGAAGTATAAACAAACAATGGAATTGAAAGTGTGTTGCATAGGTGATGATAGGTGTGTAAGTCATATTTGAAGTTGAAAAATGGGTACCCTGATGACCCTTTCAAGACGTGTGAGTACTCAATGGCACTAGGATTTGATAGGGACGTGTAGGATTATGTTGTTAGCTGGCCTTCCTATATAATTAGGGTAACCCTAAACAGCAAGGCCTCGTCCTACCATATCGATTCTGTGGGAACGTGAAGCCTCCTATTTAAAGGAAGTGTGCATGGAAACCCTAAACCAACCTAAACCACATTACTTCATTTTCAAACCCTAAACCCTCAACAAAAGTACTTAACTATTATACTAGTACAGTATGAATGGAAGAAACATTGAAGGACTATATAACAAAAGGTTAAACACAAATTAAAGAATCTTTCTTAATTTTTGTTCACTCTTTGAAGGATGCAGAAACATCTGGCACGTGAAATGAAGAGAGGAAGTGCTGCATGTCAAAAAGAGAATAAAAAAGGTTGATGAAAAGGACGATTTAGACCAGTAAATACTAACTAAAGCGAAGGGGAGTCAAGAAAGTGTGTGAAAAGTCAACGTTCTTTTCTGGGAATTTTGCTACTTGCATTGTACTTCATTTTTAACTATAAATTTCACCCACTTTCTAGAGAAGCATAAAGTACAAACTTCATCCATTACCGTTCAATTATAATAAAAGGAAAATTTACATTTTTTAGATAAACTTCAATTTTGATATCAATATTTTTATTAAAAGTACAAACTTCATCCATTACCGTTCAATTATAATAAAAGGAAAATTTACATTTTTTAGATAAACTTCAATTTTGATATCAATATTTTCTATAATAAAAATGTTTTAAGCCTTGTTCTTGGTGCATAAATAGCCCACAATCTCCCCTCACAATTCACCACCTTCTTCCTTCTCTTCTTGCTCCTTCACTTGTTCTTCTCTTCTCTTTTCCCTCTCCTTTCTCTTCCATCTTCACTCATTAACACATATCTTCTGCAACATCTATAAAACCACGTTAGAAAAAAACACTTTTTTCAATTTCCCGTTCTGTCTTTTGCAGAAACAAACATGGTGCTGGCTGCCCCAAACGCAATAAGGAGCGAAGGGATTCTCCCCAGTGAGCTTCCCGTGGTGGACCTCTCATTGGAGAGGGCAGAAGTGGCGAAACTGATAGTGAAAGCGTGCGAAGAATACGGTTTCTTCAAAGTGATAAACCACGGTATCAGCAACGAGGTTATAGCGAAAACTGAAGAAGCAGGGTTCGGTTTCTTTAGGAAACCGATGTTGGAGAAGAAAGTGGCGGCACCTGCATATGGGTGGAAGAACATAGGTGTGAATGGAGACATGGGTGAGGTGGAGTACCTTCTCCTCAGTGCCACCACCGACTCCATTGCTCACATTTCCAAAACCATATCCACTGACCCATTCAATCTCAGGTATCTATCTATCTATCTATGTATATATATGCATCATCTTACCACTTTATATTTATTGCATGCTTCTTTTTCTATTAACTACACTCCACATGCTCCCAAACCACCACCATTTTTTATAGCATTGGACAGATCCTACACCCACTTTGCTCATTTTTGTTATCTAAAGTATTACGCATATTTACCATTTACAGGAAAAGTTCATAAAATTTATAAGTTGCATGCTATACACGAAGTTATCAGAACTGTAATAGCCTTAGTCTTAGACTATTAACAGATGATTATACACATGTCACATATATATATATATATATATATATATAACAATAATCATTTCGTTCAATAATAACATATATATAGTTTTACACAAATCAGGCTTAAAATTGATTTCGTATTAGTATAACAGTGGTACGTATATTTATTGTTAACTTTAATATGATAACAAAAAATATGTATGTGTGTGTGTTTCTCTCTCTCTATATATATATATATATATATACATCAATATATGCCCTTAGACACCATACCAACCAACAATGTAGAAGTGGATTGGGTCTCCGTAGAGTAAGGTCTCAAGGTGAAATATAAGTGATGAGTAAATATGATTAAAATAGAAGATTTTACTAAAAATGATTAGTTAAATTTTACAATAATTATTAATAAAATTAGGGGATATCATGATTTAATATAATATAGAAAAAAATTGAAAGAATAAGTATAACGCTTGCTGTGCCTTCCTGTGAGTTGTATCTGACTGGCCAGCAAAGAACGGAGAGAGAATAATCGTTTCAACATTTTCCTTTGCAAGTACAAGTGATAAAACTGAGTCAACCAATAATCAATCTCTGAAAAAATGGCATGTGGCAACTCAAGTGGCATTATGCTACAACTTCAGCTTATTCTCTCTCTGTTTCTTTTATATATATAATGGATATTAACACTGTTTAGCTTTATAGATGTCTCGGGACTGTGTTCATACTCCAAATATACTATTTTGACGATGGCATTCCCCTTAAGAAAGCGACAACTATATATTAAAAAAATTATGTTCGTATATATTTATAGTTTTATAAAAAACAATGGATATAAATGTATGGGAATAATATAAGAGCTAAGAAATGTAGATATGCTTTTCTGAATTGAAAAGTTAAAACACAATTAGTGTGAAACAGATGTGAATAGGAAAATGTTTATCAGAAGACTTATATGTTTCTCTTGTTTGAGCATAGTAAAAAATAAGATTGTTAGAACTGTTTAACTGAAAAGTACACATATAAGGTGAAAATTCCTTTGAAGTAACAACCTCAAAACATGTTGGTTAGTTTAGAAGTGGAGGAAAATAACGATAGTAAAAAAGAGCTAAAATTGCAGAAGTAAAAATGAAAGTGGTGCATTGAGGGGTTAATGTTAATGGTAATGCAAATTGTGATTAGAGTGTGATTGCACATGGCATGCAGCAAAAGCTTGAGTGCATACACAGAAGCAGTGAAAGAGCTAGCATGTGAGATATTGGAGGTGATGGCAGAGGGGCTGGGGGTCCCGGACACTTGGGTTTTCAGCAGATTGATAAGGGATGGTGAAAGTGACTCAGTGCTGAGGCTCAATCACTACCCTCCTATAATTAACAGAGAGTGGTGCATGGATAAGGACAAGTCATCACAAATTACCAAGGTTGGGTTTGGAGAGCATTCTGACCCTCAGATCCTCACCATTCTCAGATCCAACGATGTGGGAGGCCTACAAATCTCTCTTCCAGATGGGGTGTGGTTCCCAGTCACCCCTGACCCCTCTGCATTCTATGTGAACGTGGGTGATGTACTACAGGTACCTATATATATTGTATCTATGCATGTCATGCTTTGGTCTTTCTCTGCATAATCACTCACTCTAAGCATTATCAACTACATATATACTTCTAATTCATTTTCATTACGTGTTATATCAGCGTTTGTTGAGAATATGGTCACTTTTCCTATTGTGTTTGCTACGTACACACATTATGATAAGTTGTAAGAATAATAATGTGGAAGGTTTAATCTTTGAACCCCACAGAAGAGAACACAACACAGAGGGTTGATTCGATTTGCAAAGATAAAAAGATGAGTGGGGGGCCTGGTTTCTATGCTGGCACAGAAAGAGAAAAAAAATCTTAAAAGTTGATGGGAAGTGAAGTGAGGTGAAATGACATGGGAATCAATGTATTTTTCTTTTCACTGCAGCTCTTGGACTGAATTTCGGTCAAGGTCCACTCACTCTGAATCAATCTACTCAACCTCCTGCCTCGAAATGTTTTGGGAACATTTGAATCAAAATAAGTTTAAGGACAAGTGTAAGATTTTATAAGAAGGCAAAATGCTCAATCAACTTTTTAATACTCAGTTTTAAAGTGGTGTCTGTAGAAGAGAACACAAGTAAAAAGATAAATAGAATTTAGTTGTTTGTTTTGTCTTGTTTGTCACAAGTAGAAACAAAATAAAAAGTTTCTCGCAAACATATTTATTTTTAATAACAAATTTACATTATTTTAATAATTCCACCAAAATTTTGTCTGCTGCACCTAAGTGCTTTCACTTTGGGGGTGGATCTGGCTGGTCTTTCTGATTTATTTTTTCTTACTCTTCTCCGTTTTCAAAGAAGAAAAAAGTATATATGGGCAAATGATGCGATAAAAGAATGATAGAGAAAAAAAATGAATATGGTATAAAATTTGATAGCATGAGTTTGTTTGACGTAGAATGTGAATTTTGATGGAAGTAATAAAAAGAGAAATGAATGAATGAATGATATGTTGGGAAAGTGGGGGTTGAAGGGTGGTACAAGAGTTGGAACAAAAAAGGAAGTGATTGATTATGTGGGTGTTGTGTGGTGTTAAGGTTATGACAAATGGAAGATTTGTGAGCGTGAGACACAGGGCAATGACGAACTCATACAAGTGTAGAATGTCAGTGGCATATTTTGGGGCTCCACCTCTGCATGCAACCATAGTTGCTCCCTCAGTTATGGTCACACCTCAGAGGCCCTCTCTCTTCAGACCCTTCACTTGGGCCGAATACAAGAAAGCCACATACTCTCTCAGGCTTGGAGACACACGCCTTCAGCTTTTCAGAAACTACAAACGCTGACCTGACTGACCTCTGTCAACATATTTTCCATACCCTACCATAACTCTCTGTACTCTTTTCAACCAATCATCATCAATTGCAATCCATCTCTCTCTCTTCTCTTCAACTTTTTCTCTTTCTATTTCCTTCTAACCAAAATTCTCTTTCATTCATCCTATCTATCTCTTACTTTTATGTATGTGCTATCATAACTTCAACTGCCCAATTTTTTAAACCGTAAGCACCGCTCAAATACTTATTTGTCTGGCCAAAGAACGAATATGTAAGAAAACTATGCAGTTAGACTTGATTTTTAATTTTTGACAAAGAGCTGCACAAATCCTTCCAAACCAAATCAGAGACGGTATCTCCTACGTTAAATGGATAACAATTTAACTGTTATGACTGACACCATTTGATTCCAAAGTTCATTTTCAATACTTAAATAAAACTCCCTTATTCGACTGCTTAACCAATACCCCTAGAAAAAGAGTCTCAATTTAGTTCTTAAAATTAACCACTCAACCTAATTCAATTCTGAATGAAGTTATCAAATAGTTACATAAAGATTACTTTCACAAGATAAATCAATCCTTCAAAAGTACTTGGGTGATACAGTAACCGGTTCTTATAGAACTGGTGTGACTACTGTTCAAATATGATACACATAGTGATGCCATATAGCAGATGCAGTAAAAGTAGAAAACTCCAAAGCAAAGATATATATACATATGGAGTTACACCGCATAAATAAATGATGCAACATAACTATGTTATACAGTTCCCCGTTGTCACCGACAACATAAATCGTTAACATACTAAGTCTGAAATATGGCATCAATCAATTATTGCAATGAATTAGTTCACAAAACAATGACTCTCTAGTATTGGGAGATTGCTGACATTAAACAAGAAACTGAGACCTTGAAGCAAAACGGGAACACTTCCTTCCACCATTTTTGCTTAGCATGCAGACACAGTTCTGAAGAAGTTCAAAATCCTCCTCCCAAAACAACAAGGATGCCTTCTCTGGATTTTCAAGAAGCATCTTTGAGGTCAAGAAACCAGCAATGGTCCACGTCTGCATCAACCGTGACTGTTTCCCAATGAACCTTCCATTTCGTGTGTCGTAATATTCGGGCCATTTATCCAATGAAAGCCTTTTCTCCGCTGAATCAACAGCCTTCTGTGCCAAGTCAGGCCTTCCCATCTTCATGCAGGCTAATGTGAACTGAAGTTTAAACATATCATAGTTAGCAAATATAACTAAAGTCAATGTTAAATTTTTTGCAGTCAACTAATTGGAAATTGATTCAAATATAACTTTTAAATCCATGCGATTGGACGACATAAACATTCAACATGTGCTAAATCGTCATCGAACCAACAGTAACTAAATTTATACATTTAGCTATAAAATTATTAGAAAACAGGATCTAGAAAACTGTATATTAATATAAGTACCAAATTATATGTTTTAAAAGATAAAAATTAATAATAGTTGACAAAATAATTAATGCTAACGTGAAATGTGTAAATATGTTTTTCTATTATTATTAAAAATATTTTAGATTGAGTTTATAAAAAATGAAAACGACAGTTGAAATCAGTTGACAGCAATAAATAACAAACATAGACCAATTTGTAAAAGAAACAAATAAAACCATTTTTTAATTCTATTATAACAAACATAGAGCCACTTTGAAATGTATTAATTGTCAACGCTTATTTTTCTTTACCCTTAATTTATTGCGAAATCTATTAACAAGACGTTCACTTTTTTTTATTTCCGGTGAAGATGGATGCATTCATTGGACTACTAGTACTAACCATATATAACCCGAACGAATTGGTTGAAAAAACTATAAATAGAATTATTGGTTTTGGTGAATTGAATATTAACTTCTTGTATATAAAACCAGAAGAAGTGATAAACAATTACAGGGATTATTTGATCAAACAAATATCCAACTGACCTGCCACAGAAGCGTTGGCCAAGATCCTCCATTATGATATGACCAAGGGCTGCAAGCAGTTTAAGAAATTATAAGTAAAGTTTGAAATTTCGAGCAGGAGACAAAAGAGGAGATAAATAGCAGACAAGAGTACGGCAACAGTCAAAAACTTTACAGTAGAGGGAAAAAGAACTATCTCTAGCAAGATATTGAATCATTGACTGTTTATTTAAATGGTTTGCATCACAAAATTGTGAACTTTTGCATCAAAATGGTTGTGCCTAGTAATACTGCGAATGTAAATAATAATAATAATAATAATAATAATAATAATAATAATAATAAATAAATAAAACAAGAAATTTAGAAGAGCCTTACGTGTTCTTGGGGTCACAGCCAGTGATGATACGCCATTCCTCACCCTCCAGTGCTGGATAACAAATCTTGAGAGGCATTTGAGCAACGATATCATCCCACTTTGCTTCAATTAAATTCAAAATGCCCTGGTTCTGTCTTGTAGTTCCTAAAGAAGAAACAATGGCCCAAAGGTTTCCAAGTGTGAAAAACCTAAAGTCCATATGAGCAGGTTGCACATTGCCAATGAAGTAACCGCCATCGTCTGATATCCAGTCTACTAGCCATGAAGGAATTTGCTCCGGATAGATGTTAAACTTGTTTACAGCATCAGTAGAATACTCTTCTGTCTTATACCGATAAATTTCATTAATCTTCTTCATATCAACCCAATAATACTCTCTCATGTGAAAGCAGAGTGCACTCAGGCGATTACTAACAGCAGCCACCAGGCTCTTAGTTGCATCATTGACAATCAGCATCTCACGGGAGCAGCGTAGAGCCGAATAAAATAAAGCCTGCAAATGTGCAATTCAAATCCACCCAAGGAGAAATTTATAAGTATAGAGACATATATTCAGACACTCAGCAACCAACACGTAAGAAGAGGGAAACAGGATAGAATTTGATCAATGGTGTTTAAAATGCCAGTAGCTTTAGTTATTATCATTCTAAGTCTCTTCAATACAATATTACATGCATTATCAACAGTTCCATGCTACTGGCAGACAACTACAATCAATTCATAATCTGACCTTAAAATTGGATGAAGATGCTAACCGACAATTCTTAAATCAAGCTTTTGACTTATTAATCATCAAACACAATACAATGATTGCGAGTGCATAGGCAAAATTTCACTGATGATGAGACATGGGGAAAAAGGTTATTGAAGACAGTCAACAATGCCACAGCCCAAAACTGATTGCAATCCAATTTAAAACTAACTGTATAAAGATGTAGCAAGCACTAGGTAAGTAGTAGACATTCAATAATGCACGTTGTGAACTTGAAATGCTGAATTAAATTTAAACTTTAATATTAAAAGTTACATCAGTCAGTGTCCAACGGTGAGTAAATGAAAATTTATACATTTAAAACTCTCAACTAAGAGTTCTATGGCAAATAATTAAGTCTTGTTGAATCACAGTAACGTCACTTGTTCTTGCTCAAATAATCGAACTGAAAGAACATGCTGCTCCAAATACAGAGCAGGAAAGCATATTCATATATTATCTATAAAGGAAAAAAAATACCCTCGTTCAGTACCACATATTAGCAAGAGCAAAATAACTGATAACTCCTTCATAGATAGTGAAAGTAAATAAATTATCAATGAAAAAAATCCCTCTTTCAGTACCATACATTAGTAAGAGCAAAACAACTGATAATTCCTACTTGCTTATATAAATAAAGATTAGTTATCAGCTTACCTGGATCTCAAGAGGGTGACCATGAATACCCATCCTTCTATCAATCATGCAAGAACCATCAGTGACTAATAAAGAAGGAAACATGTCAAATCCATCAGTCAGACACAGCTTAAGGATCAGTCTTATGCCTGTTTGGACATCCACTCTATCTTGCAAACTATAGTCACCCGTTAATTTCCCGTAAGCTCTCAACAATATAATCCACCACAGTCCTGTAATGAAGAATGTAGAATAAACTTCAAAATGTTGCCCTAAATCTGATTTGTAAAATATAGACGCCAAGCTAATTTTGAATAAGCAAAAATATAGCAAGACTATATCAGGAAAAGGGAGAGCATAATAATGACAGTGTAGGTAACATTTAATGTAATAGAAAATGTCTTAAGCTTCCATAACAACAAATAAGTTACCTGAATCGACGGGTGCAACACGACCAATAGCTGATTCCCCAAAATCAGGATCCAAAACTTCCTCAAATGCTTCATTGCTTCCGTCAAGAGGCACAGTTCTAACCTTGAAGCTTGCTGGCATCAACCCTGGACCTGGGCTGTAGCAGTCAACGGTCTTCTCCCAACTCTGGCAAACATAAACTTCTAATTAAAACACTAAATAAGAAACAAGTACACCAAAAGAAACTGACTCAAGTCCAATATCAGCTTCATCTACATGTTTGTCAACAACACTTTAAATAATAGTCCTTCCCTCCCATCCATTGGTTACATGTTAACGTAGCTTGTGAGTAGCCAGGCATTTACTAGGATTCTTTGTTTCTTAAGTTAGGAAAAGTTTAAATAGGTTCAGTAGATGAGAGGCTTTTAGAGAATGTTTGGCTTGAAGTTGGAAATCTCCAAACCAACATTTGAGCAAAAGTTACAAAACGGAAGATTTTGGCCAAACCATGGTTTAGGTTTTTCTAACGTCAATCCAAACATGCAATTTGACATTTCTTCTGTAATGTCTAACATAGGACAATTTGAAATAAGAGCAACAAAGAGAACTAGATACATGATGTCTTATCTTTCTTTCATTCACACAGAATAAACAATCTAGGTCTAAATTCCTTTGAAATATACAATTGATGGATAGAAAAGAACATCAGTTATTTATTATGCAGCATTAAAGCTGAATGACATCATCTCAAAACATACATAGCGGTGTAGACATAAGCAAGTCTCTAGGCGTTTATCAAAATTTTACACATACTACAGAAGAAACTATTCTATAGAAGAACAGAAAATAATTGCAAGCAGAAACAATCTAATTGAGCTATTAAGGCCATAACATACCTGCAATTGCAATGTATGAAGTAGAAAATTCTTGACAATTTCCCCTTCACCATTGAGCAAAAAGGCAAGCGCCGAAGGAACAAAATCACGGATGAAGACTTGATCATAATTCAGCGGTTGTTTGTCAGCGGAATCATTAGCTGCAACAGTCCCAACCGGATTCCCGCAGTAAGTGACGACAGCATCCTGAAGCAACTTCCAAGCTTCCTTTTCAACCTCAGAGACCTCTCTCCGAACCTTATTCTCACTCAAATCCTTTAAATGATCTAAATTGACATTTGACTCATCACATCTTTCTTCAGACACTTCCTCCAATATACTTTGATCAGTCTCAATTTTCTCAATTACCAATGGCTTCACATTCAAGCCGCTCTGAATGTACATCTTCTCAAAGCTCGTGTCATGAGCATGAGAATCAACCGATGTAGACTGATTCCTAAAATCCGACGCTACATGCGGTATCAAGGACACAACCCTAGGCCTAAAACTACCAATATTGACACAAACACTAGTGCTAAAATCCCTAGCAATACCCCAATTCGAACCGGAAACACTAAAATCTCTCCGATTCGGTTTGATCAGATTTATGTACCCTACAATCTGAGTATCACAGGTACTATATCTATAGCCATGGGTTGACTTGTGACGACCTGATCTGGACAACATGCCCATGATCGCTGAATCACTGAACTTGGTCGGAGAAAACCCAAACATGGACGGACTTTTGTAGTTACATAAGATTCTACGGCAAGGCTTCATGGTAGAAATTCCAATAGAACTACCACTAGTCATTTGGTACGATCAAACAACCACAGCCCAGAAAATGAAACCCCTCTGAACTATTAAAAACCAAGACTTTTCTTATGTTCAACTCCTCTGAACTATTATGTATATACAAAAATGAATGATTATAATTATAAATCAAGAAAGCCAAGATTCTAAGTCTAAAACTAAAAGAATGGTAATGGCACAATCTAAAGTGGTTTGTGGGTTTACTTACTGTTTGAGAAGGCGATGATGAGATCGAATGGTTTGAATGAGAGAACGAAATGTGTTTGAGATTTGAAGAATTGAAGAATGAAACTCACACGCCATTTTATAAACGCTTTGAAGGAAAGTTGGGTGGAGAAAGAGGACAGCTTCCCAAATTGACGAAAAGTGTAATTACGTCGCTGTCCCTCGCACGTGCCGCGATTCCCTTTTTTAGTTACCACATCTGATTTTACACTAATAGCCTTGGTTGGTTCATTGGACTGGTTCATCCGTCCAATGATCCCTACACTACAAAGAAGAGGTGACGCGGTGAGGATAAGCATGGAGGGTAAAACCGTCTATTCGCAAAATCTATAGATATTTGAATGGATGAGGCATTCCGACACTACAAAGCATTGAAAAAGCACATGTTTTTCAACTACTCATCCCTATGGTGCACGCCGCGTAAATCTACGTGGCAACTTTTTATTGGTCACCTTGCACGGTAAGCCAGTCTCGTTCACTGCACCAAATATCGTGATATTTTAATTTTTTTCTCCCACATGCAAGTTTTTTTGTCGCACGTGACAACACGCTTTCGGTTTCTGGACAAAAGTTATTTGCGCACATTAAAGTTGCTTCAGTTTACACAAAATCCAAAGAATAGAATCTCCTTCCAACTTGGAACGGATTATTTAGGCCCAAATATCTTAAATGTTTTGTTACTTTCACCCCCACCTGTTTCTAAGTTCACATCCACACCTTTTCATTACGTTTTTGAAATCTTTTATATTAAAAAAATGTTTAAATCTTTTTATGGTAAGAAACATTATACACCATAAGTGAACAGAAATATTTGGGAACCAAATTCCATTTTTTATTAAAAGCAAAACTGATGTATTTTTTTGTACCTTAAATATTATATATTGAGTGAAAAAAATGCAATATACATAATAAAATTATTCTGATGTGATAAACTATTTTTAACTTTTAAAAACGGTCCATGACTATAATTTTGATCATATTGTCAATTTTCTTTTGTGAGTCTGTCAATAACTATAATTATAACTGCATCAATTATATTTATTTTCAATATTTGTTTATAATATTAAAAACTGCGAAATTTTGTAATTTTGACCACGTACATAATTTAAAAACTTTAAATAAAGTATTAAGTGTAATTATTTATAACATTATATGTGTGTGTGTATATATATATATATATATATTAATGTTAGTTTTTGTCAAATAATATAAATGGAATTTTATACACTTATAATATGAAGAATATTTATATTATCATTCAATTATAAAAAATATATGATTTTTATGACAATTTTTCATAAGACAAAAAATTATCATATGACAAATTTTTAGTATATGATGGTGTAAAAACGTTTGAATTTTAAACAATATTAGTTTAATAAATAAAAGTAAAATATATTTTTGTAAAATTTAATTTTTAAACAGACACTAGTTAAAAAAGGGCTCCTGATAGAAAAATCATTTAAGAAAATAATTTCTGATTTAATAAATTAATTATGATTTTATTTACTATTCTCAATAATAATCAAATTAATTATGATATAAAAATCACTATGTTTAGTTAACATCAAATTAGTTATGACTAATTTGATTCCTATTAACTTGTATCATCATTCAAACAATTTAAATGATTAATTTCACTAGATTGAAAATTATATCTTTCTAGTAATTAAATTATTTCAATCAAAAGGTCACACTTTTTGTAAAAAAATACCCAATTATATATAATTAACTGCACAAAGAAAATATATCTATATTGTACAATTTGTGTGTAAATCCTGATCCAAAAAATTAACACTGAAAGCACACTTTCTTAATTAAAGCAGGAAAAGTACATAGTGATTGTTGTCAAATATATTTTGAAAAACCTGGAAGTGAACTCATAAAAAATAGGGTGAGAATATCAATAACTACTTAATACGCAATTTGTAGCCCAAAAATGAGCATTTTAAACTACACTCAGGCCCATGCTTGCTGCACCATACCAATTATGATGTGGACAATATAACATTTGTCAAAATTCTCGAAATGACCTTTACATTTTTATTTGAGGGCACAACTATAGATGAATGTGGATAAAATATTCATCTTTGTTATTATAAACAATTTAAAGTAAATATTTTGCAAATTTAACATATCGTTTCAAATTTTAAACATTCCAATAAAAATTTATTAAAAAATAGATAATTTTTTAACTCACCTTTCATTCATTTTTATAATACGACAAATGCAAAAGATCTCATAGATGTTAAAATATAAAATTATACATAGATAAATTAGAATGGAGAATACTTGTCAAATTAAAACGTTATGGATAAACTTGTGTGGGGTTTGTGAGCAAAAATATTCTCATAAATCTGTATAGAATTTTTAAGAAAATATTTTCTAATGAATTTTGTTTTAAATTTATTTTTGCACTGAATTGGAAATTATTTTTGAATGAATATATCCTACGCAGTATAGCATGGAAATAGCTTGGGATTAATTTCTTGTTAAACATAAACGTTCTCCTTTCTAATGATCATATTATAGTTAGTGAAATATTAGCCACAAAAATATTTCCTAACTTCGCAATTTCGTCACTAATTAGTGAGAGAATAGTAAAATCTATATTCCCTCTCTAATTTCTCTCAAACATTAGCAAGTTTGTTGTTATTTGATCATTCTATTATTGTAATTTATAGTTAAAAAAAAAACAATGAAATTATAAGTTGTTGCTTTTTGTAATTCTAGAAGATCGAAACCAAAATAGCATCATTATCATTAGTTATTTAGATTTTGTTAGAAAAGTATTGTTTTATGTCGTTATTTTAACCCTTCACGAAAATAAATACAATATTTAAACAATTATGAGAGGTTAATATTTTTAAAACAATATAACTTTAAGGTTTGAATCTTGAAACACAAGACACACGCGTGCTGCCAAAGGTATAGAATAAGAAAGGTTCACACGATTTAAACGTTAATTATCTTTTGCGTAAGCAGTGATATAGGCTTAGATCAACATATTTGTGATATAATAATAATAATAATAATAATAATAATAATAATAGTAATAATAATAATAATAGTAATAATAATAATAATAGTAATAATAATAATAATAATAATAATAATAAATGTCTTCATATTGTCTACTTGTCTTGTATAGAGTCAAACCAGTAATATATAATTATTGGCTCCTCTCGCTCTTCCAATTATTTTAAGTTCTTTTCATCTTTTGTGTGTGAATTAATTGTTGTGGCATTATGTACACTTTGTCAAATTAATTAAACCACAAAAAAGATACTCCATAAAGAAACCAGAGTGGGTTCAGCTCAAACACATATAATTCATAACCATGAATCACCAGTTAAAAATAATTTAAGGTAGTTTAATTTAATTGACTTCATTCAAAAATTATGAATGTTTAATTCAATTCATTTAAATTATTATATTATTCAATTTTTGTAGTGAAATTTGTTTTAAGGTTTAATTTAATTTTATAATAATTAAATTTATCTTGTAATCTTTTGTTGAAGACTACACTTCACATACGCTAATTAATCAATTGACTCTATTAAATTTTATTAATAAAATAAGAAATATATATTATCGTTATAGTAGTCAAAGATATGGAGAAAGTTTTAGATAGAAGAATTCAGTGGTTTGTGTCATGTAAATATATATATATATATATATATATATATATATATATATATATATGTATATGTGTGTGTGTGAGAGAGAGAGATAGTGAGTGAGTCTTATTAAGCATTATGAAATAAAATAGAATTTTTTATTCTAAATAGGTATTGTGTTTAGAAATTTAAATATATCCAACTTCGTATACTGGGGCCTATTAGTGAGACTTTCTATCTCTAGTCACAACAGTGTAATAAAAGTCAGATATTAATTAAAAAATGTTTTTAAATGAAAAAAACAGTTAAAATATTTTTATATATAAAAAGTGTGATTCTATTATTTAGACGATAATCAAGATAATATAACTTAACCAACCAACCAACCAATGTGTGGCTTTGTCATGCGTATAGTTCTTAACTGCAATTAATTAGGTTTCGAAACAACCCACTTGTATATTAATTTAATGCTAAGGTATATTAGGAAGCAGGAACATCAACTAATAACTAATAGATTTCAAACACATTAAAATGATTCGTGTTAAAATGACTTACGTTGACTAGGACTATATGAACAGAATATATTTCATTCAATCTTCGTCACTTATAAACTAAAGTTTAGGCAGAGAGCTTGCTTTTATGTATTGTAATTGTATCAGAATTTATTCAATTTTAATATTGAGTAATTCACAAATATTTTATCTGCAATGTTTTAACACAAATACAAACTATTAATTAAAATCGGTAAAGTTACCTAAGGTTAAATATAAGTTAAGTGACTCATCTCTCTCTCTCTAAATATAAAAGTGAGTTTAAGTAAAAATTTAATCAGAGAAATTAAACATGTAACAAAAACTCCGAATTTATTCTTCAAACGAAGAACTCCAAATAGGAAACTATATATTATTAAAAAGAGTCTTTATGACGCGTTATATTTTATATTAATTAAAAACATTTTCTTCAAAAGCATGTAAGAATGCATTTAAATTCATAGATAATTATTTTTCGGTATTAAAAAAGTTTCCTTTTAATTTTCTTAACCAAAATCCTTAAAAAAAACAATTAATTAGAGATTACAATGGAGAGTGAATTATACCAGTCAATTTTCAGTGTGAAGTCGATTAAACATTAAAGTTTGTCACTAATACATATAGATTTGGGTAGTTTAATTTACCATTCACGCAACTCAAAGTATGTTACATTAATTATTGTGTAGTATTATTTGTATGTGAATATAATTAAATATTTTAATTTTATCAATATTTTTTTTTACTAGTACAGATATAAATTTTTATTTATTATCTTTTTTAATTTTTTTTTTACATAGTATGTACTAATAGTAAATAAAAACAATTAATTTTTATAACCTTTTGTAATTATTATAGTTACTATAAATTTTTTCTCTCAGATACTTCAATTTAAGATTCAAAATTATAAAAAAAAAAAAATTGTTATTTTTAATTTACGCAGGTAGACCCGCAAACACAATTATGCAGGTCAGACCTCCTAATTCATGTGTTTTATACTCAACTTTTATGGATTGAATGTGAGACACAGATTAAAAACCCGCATTACCACCTAATTTATAATTAAAACATTGATTATATAATTAAAACATTGATTATATAAGAGCCTTGACTGACTTAGGTCTACTATATTCTAACTGTTCAATTATTTTGATAGTTGGGAAGAATAACAGTTCAAAAAACAATAATAGTTAATTACGCATTAACTAAGACACATAGTGATCAACAAATATTTGATGACGTAATAGAAGTTTGCATTTGATCTTATCCAACGCTTAAGAAGATGAAAAACGTGTCCCCTCCTCCTATACCCAACTAACACGCACACCATTGTGCCCATTATATTTTACATTAATAAATAATCACCCACAAATTTCCTTTTCTTTTAATTAAGCTCCACTAACTATATCACCAAAACAACTAATTAAGGTTGACTTAGATTACGAGAATAACGATTGCAAAACATGTTTTGTGCTAGAAATAAAAAAATCTATCAGTGAATAAAAACATGACATTAATTAAGTAACTAGGGTTGTTATGCAAATTCATACGGTTTTAAAAATAAACTCGTTATTCATTAATTATACACATGTATGGGTTAATGAACACCACTTACAACTAATTAACTTTTAGTAAAACTTACTCAACTATGGCTCACGATTCACTCCTTTTGTACCTACTTTCCATGAAAAATAATTCCCTTTATGCATGCACACGTGGATAGAGGGATAAACAAAAGGTAAGATTTCAATTAGTGACACGAGTCTAAAAATCATTCATTGTTGTTTTTTTTTATTATTATTATGAACAGACAATACTTTGTTACTAATTAACCACCTTTTTTGTTTTTAATTTCTTCAGAACCTGCCGAAGTTTGAAGCTAGTTAAAGCCGAATTCCATCTCCATACGCAGTGAAATGAATGATTAGGTTTGAATTAGCAGAGTATGATCATAATTAGAAACTTCCATTTATGTGATTTAAACCTTAGACATACTCAAATCCTAGTCTCGGATCTTAATTAGCAAATTCATTTGTGTTGGATAAGAATGAAAGAAGCAGAAAACGTGTATTTACTTAAAGTAGAAGGAGAAATGAAGCATGGAGATTTTAGTTACGGATTGGAAACAAGTTGTGTATATTTTTTAGGCTAATTCGAAGATGATCATTAACTTTTTGTACAGAAGCAGTATGTGGCTGTGAGGAGTTGGCCTTTATAGAAAAGAACCTTGCAACCATCTTTCATCACAATGCTTCACGCAATGAATCATCCATGAAAAGGACCCATGCACAAACAATGTTTACGAAAATGGTGGAGTTTTACTGTGGCTGCCACGTGGCACTCATTATGGTTAAAAGAGGTGTTGGGTTTAATGATGTCGCAAGGAAAATTCCAACACCAAAGTATTAATACCAATAAAATAACAAACTTCGGAAAATGTTGAGCAAACGAAGCATTTTGGTGTGTGTAGAAAAATAGTTCCGAACATTGAGATAACAACGTTGTGGAAAAAGAAAATATAGATTATTAAAAGAATGTAATTAAAAGAAAAAAAGAAAATGAATTTTGTGGTGTGAGTAATTGGAAAAAGAAGGGCGAAAAGTGGCGGCGGGGAATCTATGTAGGGCGCGTGCCTATAACAAAGCTTTGGTGTGCGTGTTTACAAGTTCCCACGTGTTCTTCTTTTTTAAATTTTTAAATATTTTTTCTTTTTTAAAAATAAAAAATAAAAAATATTGGTGAAACCAAGCACTCGTAGCCGCAACTGTTGAACTTGAAGTTGAAACTCTCAGCTATGACCTGTCAATCATGATGCACAAAACTATGAAGTTTATTTCAGTTTGCATTAGATAACTGCATGTTTATACTTCCATGTATGTAAAAAAAATAAAATTGAAGTCTCTATACGAGAAAATTAATGTATGTAAAGTGAAAAATAAAATTTTGAAGAGTGATATAAATATTTCATAAATTAATTTTAACTTATGGATAAGTTAATTTATATTTTCCATCGATCTTTATGGAGAATCTGGTTTAAATATTATAAAACCAATTTATTAACTTGTTTGAAAAGTAACCTCATCTTATTATCAAAAACCTCTTTTAAATTTTTTTATTTTTCAAAATATTATTTAGATAAAATATTTTATTTGTTGTTTATATAGAATATTTTAATTATTGCATAATTAAAAAGTTATATAATTTAAAAATATCAGTTAATGGTATTTAAATCAATGTTGGTTGAGAGTATATTTTAGTCAAAATTTACAGATTTATTTTAGTTAATTTTAATAAGGGGTTTTTTCTATTAACATCAGTAAAAGTTATTTTTTATTTATATTAATCAAGATTATTATTTATATTTAACCTATTAATGTTGATTGATTTTCTTTTAATTAACATAAATCAATAATATCTTACCAACTGATTGAGAAAATATGAGTGATGTTGACAAAAAAATAATTCCTGGTGTAGTTCAGTAAAAAAATCATATGAACAATGTCAATCATCGCAAAAACCTCTAACTTATATCAAATTAAAAATAGTTCGTAAAACTTTGACTAATGTCCATGAAAAGGTATTCCTAATTCATGTTGACAAAAAAATAACTTTGATCCAGTTCCACTAAAAAAATAACTTGAACTAACTTCAATTGATGTTAAACAAAAAAAATTATGTATGAAATCAGTTGAAAGCCATCCTTGTTTATGAACACTAGATAATGTTAGTTAAAAAATAGCACCAACTTACCTTAACAAAAATATAATATTGTAATAAAACAATATTAAAATAATAATATTGTAACCTCAGACACTTGATATATCTTAATTATGATGTTCTAACTTGGTGAAGGAGATAATATAAAAAAAATAGACATGCGAAAAAAAAAAGGAAATATAAAACAATCAAATCACTTCTATAAATTTTTAAACTTTAATTTTTCTGTCCAAATAACATTTATCATAAAAATATTTCAAATATTGTATTAAAATAAATAACCAAACACATTATAATTTGTCTAAATTAGTCAAATCTAAATCCGTAATCTAACTTGAACGCTTCATTACACTTTATTTGAAAAATGTGAAATACGGCTAAAATGTATTTATCAGGTAACAGAGTGATGTAATGTGAAAATAGAAGAACAATTAAAACTAGAGTAACAGTAACATGATATTTTATCCAAACACATGCCAAACGACCTAGTTAATAATAAATATAAACTAAATATGTTTCTTTTCTCAAAATCAATAATTTAAAATACAATAAAATGAAAACTTTTTTTTAAAACGTGTTTAATTTGTATAAATAAAAAGAATTAACTCCTTCAAAGGAAAATAGAAGTGAATTTTCGCACTTACCTCTTTTTAGTGTTAAAAGTAAAATAAAGGTTGAAATTTAAGAATTAGGGTTGTATTTTGTTTAGAAAACGAAAATGATTTATATTATGAGAAACGTATTGGGGTTGAGTAGAGGAATTAGAAAAGTTGAAAGTAGAAAAAGTATTGTATAACTGGACTCCACAATACAGAGAAAGAAGGAAAGAAAAGTGTGCGGACCAAGCAAGACTTTAATTTTATTCTTGAGTGCCGAATTTGATTTTCTACCTGCAATGTAAATCCAAATGCAAATTCAAATGCAAATATAATTCAAATCAAACTCAACATCAATCTTGGTGTGTGGGTCCAAGAGAAGCGACTTCTAAATTTCAAGTCAAGCCTCGGTGGGACCCATAATATATCCACGTCGGAATCCCCCGTGGCATTCGATTCCTGGGACCCACCTCAAAGAAATTCATAATTGTCTATTTATTTATTAATTAACAATGCTAGTTAAGTTTAGTTAATTTTTTTTCATTTAAATTTTTTTAATATTTTTGAAAAAAAAAATACTCTTGTTACAATTATTAAAGTAGACGGTTAACTAATATTTTAAAGTTTTTTGAACTTTAATGGATTCAAATAAAAACTCCCAGGTGTGCTTAAATGATTGTTTGTGTTAGTTTTGTGGATTTTATAATATTATATATATCTAAACATAAAAAATTACTCCAATAACCTGATCTGGTAGATCCTACTATTAATTTCACATGCTAATACTATAAAATCATTGTTTTTATTGATGTCTTCTTTTCAAAGCATACAAATAATTAAGCAGCATTTTGTATAATTAAGATGTTTAACTTAAAACAACTTTCACATTAAAGAATGCCACAACAGAATAGAAAAAAATATAAGTAATTACATTGAAAACTATGTAAAGTGTCACCCTCGCCTAATAGGATAGGAGTTTTGACATCATTAATTATTTACACATTACACATTTTTATGTATTTTATAAGTGAAATAAGTTACTTTGTACAATTGATTGATTAATTTAAAACTTGACAAATTAGCCTGAAACTGACAAATTAACTGACTAAATAAAAATAAATTGTATATAGAATAATCTGTAGTTCACAGATGTAAAATGATATTAAAAAATAATTCTAAATACATAGTGATGAATAAAGTTAAAAATTCTCACCATTTACAAGTTCAAACAATGCATGCAATGATATTTCACAAGAATAGTACGAGTTCACCATTCTTATGTCAAAAAAACCATTATTCCAATTTCTCTCACCTTCACCTCTCTTCACTTTCATCAAACACGTTCTTTTATGTCACGAATATTAGCTAGTTCAATGTGCAGTTTTACTATATACTTTTAATTCAATAAATCAGCTTATTAGTTTTCAACTTTCAGCTTTTAACAAGCATCTGAATATCTTTTCAACAAGCATTTAATTTTATTTTATATTTTAAAACTTTAAATTCACGAATATGACAGAGCATTTCTAGAAAAAGATTTTATAGTCTGAATATGAGAAAACAGTTGATATTTGAACAAGAAACTTGCTATTCAGAAGTGATAATCAGAAGCTGTGTTTGTGTTTCTTGGTTGGCACGTGTAGTGGAGGGACCCATAGAATAGAATAAAGTAGGGTGGTGAAACTGTTATATTACCGATGAAGAAGAAGTTTTGATGGAGAGTGAAAAAATAATATTGTCCGTACGAAATCCAACAAGCGTGAGAAGATTTTGGGTTATTGGAGTCGTACTTTGGGGGCATATTTTGGAACTTTAGAAAAGAAAATATCCCTAATGGCCAACTTGAACATTGGAGCTAGCTCACCAATGACACTGCACCACGTCTAAAAACTTACCAATACTTTGTCACCTTTTCTTTAGCAATCTAGAAACTTTGGAAGATAGGGGCTGGTTCAGGTCCCATGGACAAGGTTTCAAGAGTGGGATTACTCATAATGTAATATAATAACACTTGTAGGGAAGAAAATGAAAAAGGGTGTGTGTGTGTGGAGCCAAGTATGCTTGTCCTTAAATTATTATTTAATTATGTACCATTCTCCATCTATAATGCCCTCACTAGGTACCTACTCAAGAATGAAAACCAGAATCGAATCAAAACCAACTATAAAATAAAACAGAACAGGATTAATGATATCAAAGAATGAAATCATCTATAAAGAAAAGAACAACTTACAACTCTTTCCATTACAATAAAAATGAAAAAAAAAAAAAAACAACTGTATATAAGCTGAAAAATAATCCCCAATTCCTTCTCTATCCTTATAATCCACAGTTTCAGATATCATATCCATCACAGATCCTGTATACCTAGGTGTGTGCTACACATGAATAGTTTATTTGATGTCTCTATTTTCTACTGCCACCTCTCCATATTTCACAATCAAACCCTGCTCTTGGTATCTGTAAAAGAGTACAACTTGAAAACAACTCTTATTTTTAGCACTGTTATTCAATTAAAATTAAAGTTTCACTTCAATAATCGTTAACTTTAACTTTAATTGAAATACAACACTAAACTTACCTAAAGAATTGCATCTAAGTTTTATGTTTTGGTTTCCAATGTTTCACATGTTGTCATTCATGAGATGTTGCTCTAAGAACAACATGTTTTCAACGTTCCAAAAATTGTCAGACGAGTCCCCATTCTGCAGGTTCCACGGATCTAGGGATTGGAAATCCAATCCTTGAGGGAAAACCCCAGATGGGCTTGTGATGCAATTGGAGTAACTGATTTGAGAGGGTTGATAATAATCTGCAGGATTAGTGTTATTATTGTTGCTACTAACCGGAACACTGTAATAATCAGTGAGGTCAGATTTTGTTGAGACTTGAGTCCCAAATGAGTCTGATGATGACAAAGCTGTGCTACTATTCTCTGGAGTGTGACTTTGCATGACATAGGAACCCACAAAGTCATTGTTCATAGCTGAAGGATCGATTAGTCCCATTTTGTCCTTGAGATTATGAACCTCTATTTCGTTGTTTTTAAGGTTGTTCTCAGAGGTGTATGCATTGTTGGTGGTGACAGAAGCAGCTGCAGCTGCTTGAATGCGTTCCACCAACCTCGGCATCCAAAGGTAACGCATGGTGTCCTTGAATTGTTTGCTGTTCACGTCACATTTCAGTTGTTTGGCATGCTTTTGGACTCGAGTTCTCCAATAGTTCTTTATCTCATTGTCCGTTCTACCAGGCAAATATTGAGCAATTTTCGACCATCTGAACCCATCAATAAACAACTCTATTAGGACAATATCTACTAAAAAAAAAGTCTTTAGTCACAATTTTTTATCCCACATGAAGGGGTTAAATGAAAACAAAACATTTATTATAATCAAAATCATAAAATGATTTACAATAACTAAGATCATTGATTTGATGTTGAACAGTTTATACAACAGATGCATAAACAAAACAAGAATAGGTTATTTTAAATGAATGCATGCATTTTTGGGTTAATTAATTACCGGTTTCCCCAGCGAGAATGGAGTTCGAGGATCAAAAGCTGTTCCTCAAGAGTGATGTTTCCACGTCGAACATCAGGACGAAGGTAGTTGAGCCACCTCAATCTGCAACTCTTCCCGGTTCGTTTCAGCCCTATGAAATTATGAGCAGAAAGGTTACAATTTATTACTTGGATTGGTAAAGCAGTGAGTATAACACAACACTACAAAGGAGGGAAAATGAAAGAGCATTCCCAGCCTCCTTTATATGGCACTTTCTTTTTGTGAAACGTTAATGATTGAGAGAGGAGGCATCAATTCATTTTCTTTTCCCTTTTTTCACAAGTGGGTGCGGCCAAGCAATCAGCACCAACCAATATTCATGAATTTTATACCATACGATATATATAAGCTTATCCGCACAGCCAAAAAAATTGAACTTTGGGTTCCGGAAATTCATTGGAGGCAATTAAAAGGTAGAATAATTGGAGAGATGAGAGAAGAATGACAGAGGAAGATTGAAAGATAGAGACTTGAATGAATAAAAAGAGATGTACCAGCAGAGAGGGCGAGGGTGTTCCAGCGACCTTCGCCGTGAGTGGCAATGTAATTGATGAGAGTGAGGTCCTCATCGACGGTCCAAGGGCCTCTTCGAAGGTCCATCTCGTCCTCACTCAAAAGGGTTCTTCTTGGTTTTTCATCCATTGATGAGACAAGTTAATTGTGTGTAAGCAAAGCAAAGAGGTTTGTGTTGGAGAGGTGTGAATGAGATGGAGATAGGGAGAGAAAAGGGATTGTGTTGGATTGTTACAAGTGAGATAAAGAAGGGTGGGGGTTCTTATAAATACGGAAGGAGGGGGTTTTGAAAATGTGGGAGAAAGGGAAAACGATAGAAGAGAGAGAAGAAGACTTAAAAATGTGTAGTAATTTGGAGCATAATTGATTCATTGTAGTTTGTAAGTATGACAGTTTGACTTTCTTTCCTCCTTTGTTGTGTGCGCGTGCCTACCAATGCTCACAAGAGACTTTCAACCCTTTTCAAGTTACCAGTTTCTCTTCCTCACCACTCACCTGCTTTTTTTTTTGTGTGTGTACATGTTACTAACACAAATATCTTGCTTGCTACACCTGCTTTGAATAGTCTCTAAAATTCATTGGATTAGATTTGCAAAATAATTTTTTTATTTTATGTATATATACATACATGTATCTTAACTATGATATTCTTTTACTCACAAAAAGGAATATATAATATAGAAGTACTTGGAGTACTTGAACTTATATACATCCGTATAGATTGTAGAAAAAAAAAATTAAGAACAAGGAAATCACTTCCAAGATCTCTATGATATCAGTGTTGATAAAAGTTGGGTAATTTAACCTAGCTTTAACATACATTTATAAACAAGAATTGACTGCCTTGTTTTGTATATTCTAAATATATGTTCAAAAGGATGTGTATATATACCATAATTATCTGATAAAACATTTCATGGGGACTTGGAATATACGACATTTCTGATTAGTTGTGAAGTTTAATTTACCTATTAGACAAAAGAAAACCTTTTTGAAGAGTGATTTCACCCCTTCTTATTCATTTATTGATCACTTTTTTCATTTCTTCTTTGCAATCGATCTCAGCTACATCATCCAACCTTCTCTGAAATGATGGAGGTGGACGAGATATTCAAGTTAATGGAAGTAATTTGAGTAATGTCAACCAAAGACCCATATACTAAGCTTGTGTTGTCAAACGGTAAATGTAATTTTCCTTTATGGCAAGTTTGTTAAACTGGGATTTGCAACTGCAAAAAAAAAAAACAAGTCTTTAGTCATAAGCATGCATTGCATATTGTTCTCTTTATGACACTGTATATGTTAGTTTTTCTAGTTTTATGGTCAAACACTATAATGTGTGTCCGTAAACACTTCACGGAAGTAATAAACAACACACACTTAACAATCTTTACACAAATAGTGTGGTATAAGACTGAGTTTCAAATTGGGTTTTGTGTTGAATATTACGTAGGTGAAATGCTTAGGGAATTGAAGGATGAAGTGTTTGTTAATAAATATGGATTTAATATTGGTGATATTACCGATCAGTTCAGGCACTAATCTCAGGCATTGAAAGTGATAGTGGACTCCAGCAAAAATTTCTCACTCTCTATTAGTAATGATGCAATTTTTTATTAATTTTTGCAAATTAATTGAAAGTTTAATGATGCAAATTAATAAGGCCAAGATTTATACATTTTTTGTCATGTGCCTCGTCTAGGACGGCTGCAATCAAATTTTCATTTACCACCCTTTGAATTTTCACCACCTTTCCAGGGACCATTTTTCATATTCCATTCACACAACATTTTAGTTTTATTCTTACCATCTAAATTTTATTTTTTTATCCACAATAAACCATATATTAATTAAAAATACAAAAGTTGTGATTCAAGCTTTGTACAATTTTTTTTTCTTAAACAGCAAAAAAATAATGAAATATAAAGAAACACTTCAGGATACTCCAATCTTAATACAACACCGAAATAAGAGACTAAGTTTCCTAATACCTATGCACATTTTAAGACAAAAATAGGCATTACACTTCATATTAACAATAAGACACAAAGAAACATATACAAATATAAACCACACGAGAGACAAGACCACTCAAGAAATATATAAACAAATATCCTGTGAAACTTGAGCAATTTTTGGTTTTTGAGCGTGAGTTTGGTCTCAAGTCCCCTACCACTTTACCTTGCAGCAAAAGATTCTAGGTCAAAGACAGTAAGCACATCACCGGAGACACGTGAAGTGATTCTTTTCATCTTAAACTTAAGATAGAACCACCCCTTTAATTGAGCTAGATTGAAAATTTTCTCGGCATCTACAAGTCCACCTTTAAAAATCACCTTATTTCTGTGATTTCGTATCTCCACCCACATCCCTTTTCACGCTCTATTAACACCCTGTCTTTGACTTAATAAACAGAAACTCTGGAAATTAACAAATCTAACATCCACATTCCCTATTCACCTATCACACAAGTCCCAAACTTGTTGTACCACTTTACATGTATTAAAGAGATGTATAGCAGTTTCTACATCACCTTGACACAAAGGACACTGCGATTCCCTAACTGAATTTTTCTTCTGGCTAAGTTGGATCTTGTTAGCAGCGTATCTAAAAGTACCCTCCATGCGCACACCATCGCTAAAGGCGCGACATTTAAAGACCACAAAACTTCAAAAATTTTTGAAGACTAGATTAGATCCTCACAATTCAAAATACCGTAACCAAACCTAACTATATATTCTTGAAGTTCTACGTCCACCCAAACAAACCTGTTGGACAGAAATAATAATACATATATTTCAAAATCTTTTGATCAAGAATTCCTCACAACCTTAGCCCTACAATACCCCTTGCACATGTGAGTTTTGTAATCTGTTTGTCTTTCTATGATGGTTGTTTCAAGAGTACTCACTATGATCTTGTGATTGTCGAGGTTTGCTTCATTGTCAAAATTGAATGTAACATTTTTATTACATAAATCAGTGTATTACGCTAATTAATGGAGTTGAGATTTGTCTTGTTTAAAAAGATAGAAATGAGTATATATAAGATGAATACAAAAATAAATAGATAAAATGTATAATAAAAAATAATTAATAGAAATTAAAATAACTAGATTTGACAAATCTAAATTTGTATCTCCTTTATTTTTTTTTCTTTATAAAATATTCATGCTTTTCTCCTCTTTTCAAACAAAAGGTTAACTTTCCCCTGTACTATAGACCACAGATCAGTTATTTGTAGACACTTATACCGTGTTTGGTTTATGAATTTGTGGATTTTCAATGCACCTTGAATGAAACTTTGTTCTCCAGCAACTTTTACTTTCAACGGAATTCAACTACAATTGAAATATTTCAGTTCAGAGAAAGAAAACACTGTTAATGAAAATGCCATAATTATCATATAGAGTCTAAGAAAGTGAACAAGATTTTATACCACTGCATTAAAAAAAGTTTAACGGAAATCATGATAAAAGTCAAGCAAATATTCTGTGTGAAAAAAAGGATTAATCTTTGTCAAATCACATAGTCAGGGTTAGTCCCATCTATGAGCAGTGGGCATACCCTATATCTAACCTATATTTTTTTTAAATGTATTATTAAACTTTGTGAAATCTAATTAAACCTTTTAGATGTAGCTGTTATGTTTGAAGAGAAATAAATACAATCCATTAAATAAATTTTTATATTAAAATTTTTCATGAATAAGTGTAGATCCACTTGTTTAATTTGAAAGAAAAATAGGTTTCTGAGGGTGGTGTGGGGACTGTAGCAGCTTCATGGCTGGGACCTTGACCCTAGGAACATTCTTTGTGAAACTGATACTCTTATTAAGTTGCATAAAACTGATCCTCCTCAACTACCCTCTTTGGATCAATTAAAAAAGTAAGAAGAATACCACTTAGAAAAAAAGAAAAGAAAATATTTGTATTTATTTATGTGCAAAAGAGTTAAAAAAGTTGTTTTTTTGTTTACTTTTACTTCTGAATAAACCTTCGATATTGTGTTTCTTTTTAACAGCGAAAAATTATAAATGTTTCTTAGCATTGGTAAACTTTGT
>Ga0099824_1000086_pt1 | contig 69050 bp, 28 predicted proteins | sample SiratrowhiteBW_FD_76837 | JGI IMG/M metagenome (GOLD analysis project Ga0099824, IMG submission 76837) | Root nodule microbial communities of legume samples collected from California, USA - Siratro white BW | ecosystem: Host-associated > Plants > Roots > Nodule | place: USA: California... | reverse complement strand
TTTTCTTCATGAATCTTCCCATCTATCATTTTCTTCATTCTTTTTCACCTGAAATTTCACAATAATTGAGATTAAATTATTTCCTTTAACTCAGGACTCAAAACATATATTTAAATCCAAAAATTTTAAAATTGGGAGAAATTACTATTTTAAATAATACTAAAACCCATACGTGGTACTTATCATCTCACCAAAATAATTATTATCAAAATGCACTACCATATATCTAAGAGCAACAAACATCACACCACTGTCTCATGTTAAAATATAAACTTTTTTCCTTCATAAATATAAATGTATTATGGGTTGCTTTATTTTTAAATAATATTATAACTAAGCTATCTTTTAAAATTTACACTTTTCTTCCTTGGTGATTTAAGTATTATTTTAAATTATAGAATTTTCTCTTTTATATAATAGATGAAAATCATCGCACTATTTTTACGCATTCTAAAAAAAAAAATCAAATACTTTTTACTAAAGACAATTTTTTCCCTGAAAAAAAATATTTCATAAAATTTGTACACTTTTTTTACAAAAATATGTATGCTTTTATCTTATTGGATGTTATAATATAAATGTAATAATTACTTATCTATCAAATATCATTTTTAGCTTATTTATTTTTATACATACGGACAAAAAACATATTTGATTCAATATTTTAGGAATGTTTGATAGAAGTACAAAATTTAATTTCTTTATAACATGAGAAAGTTGTTTTTTCATGTATGATTTCCTTTTTAAAATATAATATGTTCTGAAATGAAATTTAGTTATATTTTATGAGAGAGATTGTTTCCATGAGAATTTAATTATTCTCGCTTAGCTTCAGGGAAAATTATCAAATATAAGTATATAATTAATAAATTAAAACTAAAAAAAAAGTGTGGATAGGAATTATGATTAATGAACTAACTACTAACTAAATGAGTAAAAGTGGGGTGACGTGTGAGCAAAAGTTGGTAAAAAGAGATAATGAAATGTTAAGTATAAGTAAAAGTAGTCGATTAGGTCTTAAAAAGACACCTGTCACTGTTTATTGAAGGGAGAAGCTTTATATGACCAAAATATTATTTATTTTCATATTTTTTTTAACAGATCATCAAATGGGTTTGATAATGTATAGTACCTCAAATCTATTAAATAATATATTATTGAATCCCAGTGTAAACAAATCCTACCGTAACATCTCATCTCAAATAAAGAATGTACAAAAGATGGAATACCAATGATGACCTCTTTATTTTACTCCGTGCCTTTTATTATAGGACAAGCATACTATAAATCCCACTTTCGTTAACGGGTCCAATTATAATCTTACTGTTCCCATACGTACCAAACACACTCTTCATCTTTGTTACTAAACTACAATTGACTTTGTTTTCTACCCTTGTTTTGGTAGGTGTAAGTTGAAACTTTACCATGAAATGTTCGTTTAAATGGGCCAATGTTTTAAGTTCAACATCTGCTTGGTGATGATAAAAATAAGAATGATGACGCATTGAAATTTAAGTCCGTGTGCAAATCATAATAGGTCTACATACAAAATTTCTTCGACAATAAGATGGAACGCAAGAAAATTTTCATGCTCCAAAAGAATTGCGAATGATGAAGCATTAGTATGAATCCGAATTAAATTTTATAATTTGCTACCGGCATTGGACAACTCAAGAAAGTGATACGAAAGCCTAGAGCATAATTACACCTCCATATCAAAGTGGCAATGCCTCTTATAATAATTTCAGTGATGTTTTTATTGGACTTTTATCATACATCTTTCGGGCTCCGTAGGGACATACCATATCCAAAATGAACGTGTGGCCGAAACTGGTTCTTCAATGTGAAGGCCCGGAAAATGTGGTAACATTCCCAATGGAAATCATTAGAATTTGTCTAAGGTTTTGTAAACGATTAAATTGATAGCCATACATACATACATACATGTTTAGATTAATTCAATGATGAAAGCTTAGCATGGTCAAAAAAACAAGATTAATGATGAAAGTGAGGGTTTAATGTTCATTGTTAATCCCATTAGCTAAACCAAGCTGCATAATTATGTGTTAAACATTGAAACGCATGGTGTCTGTGGTTTGTTTGGTTAGATGTCAAGAGTTCTTGAGTGGTTATTAATTCTCATTATTGAAACTCATGTCGGTCATAATATTACACGTCATTATTCATGAAGATAACCTCAGCACCCCATTTATCACTTGAACTACATGAAAGTGAGTAAAAGAGAAAAAAAAGAAAAGTGATGGGTAGTTAATCTTGCTTTTAAGGGAGATCCAATTTTCCTTCTTTTTTTTTTGTGGGTACCATATGTGTGATTTTATCATTTATTTAGTTTGATTATAAATGTATATTGTGTATAATTTAATTCAAAAAAATGGCAATTTTCTAACTTATCAACTATGATCACATGTTACAAATAATTACCGCACTCCTGAATTTAATACATTCTATTTTAGGTTAAAAGTAAAGTTTCCTTGTTTTTATGATAGTTTACGTAATGACTTTTATAGTGACCTCTATTGTTACTCATTAATTATTTTGAAACATAGAAAACTCTATTTTTAAAATTATGAATTATTTAATGAAATCATTACACGTAAATAAAATAAATTAACTTCCTTATTTTTTTGTTAAAAAAAACAAAAATACAAAGATAGCAATATTGATATCATGGGCCGCAAGTATTATTACACACATTCTCATACGGGCCTCATGAAACATTTGGTCGATAGGCCCGGCCTTGGGTGTTGGCAACTGCTCCTACTCTCCACTTTTGCTAATTACACTTCCTTTTGCATCTTTTATTTGAAATGATATATTTAGCCTTATTTTGTCTTTTTTTTTTCATGTTTCAGTTTTGAAAAAAAAAATGTTGTTACAAAAATGTTAATAGAATAAAAAATGTTCCTAATATAAAGGGATTAATTTAAAATAATATAGTTTGATTAGGTGTGGAGTGATAACGACAGAGGTGACAGAGATGGTTCGTTCAAGAAACTTCCGAGAGGGAAGAATTGAGGGAGGGAAGAAAGAAGGGAAATTAGCAATAATAGCAGTAATAGCAATAAATCTTACTCTCGTTTGGCCGAAGCCAAAATCCAAAGAAGGAAACAAAGAATGGTTGCTTTCAACGGCGATGAAACTGCCCCCTTCTTCGGCTTCCTGGGCGCCGCCGGGGCCCTCGTTTTCTCCTGCATGGGTGCGGCGTACGGCACGGCGAAGAGCGGCGTCGGTGTTGCCTCCATGGGAGTGATGAGGCCGGAGCTGGTGATGAAGTCGATTGTGCCGGTTGTGATGGCGGGAGTGCTCGGCATCTACGGCTTGATCATCGCGGTTATCATCAGCACGGGCATTAACCCTAACGCAAATCCGTACTATCTCTTCGACGGCTACGCTCATCTCTCTTCTGGTCTCGCTTGCGGTCTCGCCGGTCTCTCCGCTGGCATGGCCATTGGTATCGTTGGCGACGCCGGTGTTAGGTATATATTCTCGTTCTCTACTCTCTTTTCGTTACTTGTTCAGTTTCTTAGGTATTCACTTCTGTTCCTGTCCGTACTTACTTCACTTTGGTTGTGTTCCCTGCTTTTCTACTGTTTTTTCAATTTGTCATGTCAAGTTCAATTATCGATGATCTTCTTTATCGAATTGGATTGCAAAATAAGAATTTATTCAATAATTAGGCAGAGTATGTATGTTGACATGTAATTTGGATGCTTGTGTGAGGTACTTTGTGTATTGTATTGGTGGAGTGGAAGCGTTTATTATCCCTGCTTGTTGTGATTGCAAATTTGATTTTGGTTCAATGTGAGTTTGAAGTAACGTTTCGGAACTTTTTCTGCTTTATTTTAAAAGCAAGTTTGTTAGAAAAGACTTAGGGTTGGGTGTGTTTGTATGTTTACTATTTATTTGGGCTTATCTGATCTGTTAAGTGTTTGAGAGAGTTTGTGAAAATATGTTATGATTTTGTCGTATGTTGCTTTCTGCTTGTATAGCTTATGAAAACAGCTTACAACTTGTATGAAAATAGTTTAACCCAATTTCCTCTTTGATAATGGAAACAGCTTTAACGTATGTAAGCATTTATTTATGGTGCTTAATTAAGTTGTTTATTCGAAGGAGTCAAATTCTCAACCCAATGGAAAAACTACATTTTGTTCTGTTTTTTTGCTTGTAGTCTAACATGCTTTTTGGCGCCTAATAAATTTTAGTTAACTAAAGGTGAAAAGATCTTGACTATGAGATCAGTGTTTTCTGTTGTTAAACATGATTGTGAGGCCTTTAGACGTGTATCCGAACATGCTGGTAGTTAGTTTGGACTACAGCAGCAGACTTCTTTACTGATGAAATTGATTTTCAATTTGTTCTGCGTGGTTGAAAGTCTACAATGAAGAGATATCTATCATGGCATGATACAAGGCAGAAATTGGGAAGTACTTGTCTGTTGTCGATTGAATTTGAAGTCCGAAAATTATCTAATGCTAGTATCACCATTGCTGCTGCTGCTTTCAATATTTTGACGGCATGTTCACTGAGATTGCTTAACTTCTACTGGATAAATTTGTATAATCTCTATTGCACTTTATTGAATTTGCCATGCTGAAAATGGACTGTTCTTTGTAGAGCAAATGCCCAACAGCCAAAGCTTTTTGTTGGGATGATTCTGATTCTGATCTTTGCTGAGGCATTGGCGTTGTATGGTCTCATTGTTGGCATCATCCTCTCTTCCCGCGCTGGCCAATCCAGAGCTGATTAGTATGATATTTCACGTTGCTTAGAGCGCTTAGAACCTTGTATTATATGGTTGATGTGGCGAAGGACTAGGTATTGGTAAGAGTGTTGCTTTGTGATGCTCTTCATTCAGTTTATTCAGAAATAAAGCGTCCAAACGATATCGTTGGCCATTTATTGTATTTAATTATGCTATTCAAACTAAATTATAGATATCTGAAATAAAACATGTGTGTGTTTATTTCGATAACGTTTAGCCATTTGACACTTCAGCTTTCTCTCTCTCTCCACAACCCCAAAACCTTATTTTATGGCTGTAATGAGATATTAAATTTCAATTTGATTTCTTTTGTAATAATCTTGAAAATTATGGACATGTCTGACCCATGATGACTGTCTTAATAATTCGTCTAATTACGTTGGATAAAAGGCTGGTTTGTTAAGGAAAATACATTTAGGGGTGACCCTAGATTAGTGTGGATCGGGATTGTAGAAAAAGAGAATGATTGTTTGATTGAGAGTGCCAAAATTTTCTGCTAGTTTAACTTGAACTAATCGAAGCAGACTCATGTTGGACCAGGTTATAGCTTTGGTTTGGTGTATTTTGTTTAAAATAATTGTATAAATAGAATGAGATTTTGAAATGTAAAATTTCAATTTGTACAAGTACAGCTTACATATGGTATCGTAGGTACGTTAGGTGTTTTCCAATTAAATTTGGAGTTTTACTTTAGTAATTAGTACTTCATTAAATACATTTGTATATTACCTAGATAAAACTCTAAAAATGATTGGGGAACAGCGTCTACGGTGTTTATGTTATTAGATGTAAATTTTCTCCTAATAAAAATAGAAGAAAATGAGAATAAAATAAAGTTAAGGTAGGAGGGTTGGAGTGTTTGAATTTGGCAATGCACAACTAAACAAGATCCAGAGGTTGCAACCTGTGAACTAATATGGTTTGCCATGGGTTAAACTGAGTCGACATACTTAACCTGCGAACCAGACAAGTTGAAGCCAGGTTTTCATATTGCAAAATTTACAACAGCTAATAAAATGCTATTAATATATATATATATATATATATATATATATATATATATGTGTGTGTGTGTGTGTGTGAAAAATGTTATTAACTTTTATACTTTATATTTTATCCAATTTAATTAATCAATTCATGTTGAACTGAGTTGGGTTAAAAGAAGTTCCTTTAGTACATAGTTGGATTAAACTCACCTAGTTTTAGTTCAATGTGTAATAAACTAATTTAGTTTACTTTGACAACCTAATAGGATTGGAGGATGGTTAGAGGTTATTTTTTTCCTTACTTCCATTATCTCTTCATTTCTTCAAGCACTTCCAGGGGTTTAGAAATGTCTAAATGGTTTAAGTGTCACATTCTTTTATTTCATAATTTTAAAATATACTTTAAATTATATAATTTAAAATAAATTTTTAGATCCAAAAATGTCTTACATATTTTACAATCTAAATATGTTTCTAAATTGTAAAATTCAAAATATAATTTGAAATTTTGGATTGCCCACTTTATAACCCATTTTTGTAATTCAATACATTTCTAGGTTATGTAATCCAAAAATACATTTACTAATTACATAATTCATAATCTTTCTAATCCTAAATGATTTAGACTTTTTTCACAAACTTGTATGACCCATTTGACCCACACACGGTAATAGTTGGATTGCGTTTGGTCCAGTAAACGAGAGTACAATCGGTGATGGGCATCCATATAATATGAAAATTCAATTATGCACTTTGTAATTTAAATTAGAAAATGTACAATTCAAAATATTAAAGATATATCTTTAAATATATAATTTGAGATCCTTTTTTTTTATTTCAAATTATGTATTTCATAATATATTTTTCGTATTTTATATATACATTCCAGAATACATCTTTTACAGTTTTGAACAACTAATTTCAAGCATAACTAATTTTAAATAATCATTTTTGTATTTTAAATGTAATTAATTCTTTAATATGAAGGGTTTTTTAACAGTAACAATATTTACTTAAAGTAAAGCAAAGTAAGTTTGTCATAAATCATTACAATATCTCATTAATTAATGATTAAAAGTTTTATATAATAAATTAATACTTTTAAAATACAATATATAAGTACATTATAAAACTGTATATAAGAATTGGAATTATGTCCTTGTTTCATATAGTACTTGGATATTTGTTTCATATAGTAATTGGATATTTGATGTGAATGAGACCCTCATCTGTGATGCTATTGGCTAACTGCAATGTATCTTGGGTTTGGCTAACTGTAATGTATTTTGAGTTTCGTCTTATGTAAAGTACTTTTTGACACATGTTTATATAATCAATCCTACATTGTAAAACGTAACATCGATAATCTTTCTGAATATATCCTATATTGAAATGACATTGAATATTTAAAATATTAAAATAAATAATTGTAGTAAAAATAACAATAGATACATAATGATATAAATTATTCACCAAATAAGCATGCTCCTAGTGTGATGTCGGTCATGTCTAACCATCATTCAAACTATGTGGACGACGATATGACAATATAGAAGATCGATCTCCATCCGTTCCGGTTTGAGGAAGTATGTAGTGGTATGACACTGATTATAGAAATTAATGACAACTGGATGAACTATTATTCAGTTTTCATTTTCAAATCAAAATGATAATATGATGAAATTTGTCCGATTTTCATAGTTCAAATCGAAAAATTAATCCGTTCACCGTCAAGAATGCCTCAAACCCTAAATGAGATAAGTAAGGGTTTCAAGCCTAATAAGACTTCATATTCACTATTACTCCATTGTTATTCCAAGGCTGGCACTGTCAAGGGGATAGAGGCCATTGAGAAAGAAATTTATGATGGTCATGTCTAGATTTGCGGTTTGAGCGTTATTGACGGTAAATAGATTAATTTTTCGATTTAGACTATAAGAACCGGATGACGTCCCATCCGATTATCATTTGAAAAAAAATAACAACCAGATGAACAGACTATCTAGTTGTCATTTGAAAAAAATAAAAACTGGATGGCCTGCTGATCTCAGTTATTAATTTTTTTTCAAATGACAACCAAATAAGATGTCATTCAGTTCTTATAAATTTTCATAAAGACAATCGTGGTATTAAATTTTTTTTATTAAGGTACAGGAATAACTCATCTCACAATAATTGATAAACGTTGAGGAGGAAGATATTAGACTAAAAATATTTAACAAACTACACAAAGGATGTAAAATCATTATCCATTACACTGGGGTCATTTTTATTATCTGACATCATCTTTATTTTTCTTAATTTGGTCATTTTTATTATCTGACATCATCTTTATTTTTCTTAATTTTTTCTTCCTTGTTGTACTCATCCCATGGGTAAAACATTCAGTGAGTTGGCTTTTTTTGTTGTTTGTGCAACTTTAACATACGATGCTTTTATGAGAGTAACATACAAAATTTACAACAGGAAAAAAATTGTACGTTCCTAAGTGGTACACTGACATAACACTTGTTGTATATTACGCAAATGCACAGCAGTAGTGGATAATAAGAGGGGAAAAAATATGTTTATCTCTTCAATTTTTTTTTTTTATAAATAGATACTTTAGATTTTATTTTGGTTCTATTTAATCTTTAAAATTTACTCTCTATGTAAATGAATGCCTTAAACTTTTATTTAGCTCATCTTTATATTTATCTTTTTTTTTTTGTACTTAAACACCTTATTTTCAATATCATCTCAATTAATAGTTAAGATTTATCAATTTTGTAAGTAGTTTCCTTTTTGAATTAGGATTACATTATTTCATCCATTTATTTATTTTAAGTTTCAAACTTTTTTAAAATTAAAACATAATAAAATTTTAAAATTAAAAAAAAAACAAAAGAATATTTTAATTGTTCTTAACTTTTTTTCTAAATTCACATTTTTGTTATGTTTTAATATATGAAAAAAATGAATTATAGAATAAAAATTAATAAAAGAACAATTTGTAAAAGGGATGAGTTTGAATGAGTTTATAAAATAATCATTATGATTTATGCGCTTCAAGACACATGTGTTACCATAAAAGACAAATAATACAAGACAAAAGCGAGGCTATGGAAAAACTTCATAAGATCTAGGTTGCATGCTCTACATGTAATATCCATTTAACTTAAATAATGTCAATTTGATTTTAAAAGAAAAAACAAGCACCACTGTGATAGAGAATGTGGAAGTATATTATGTAAATCTTATCATTTAATACTAATTATTCATCTAGTATAAAAAGAAATTTTTATTATAATTAAATCAGAATAAATAAATAATTTAAACAAGACATAAAATTATAAATTAGAAATGCAAATCTTAATTTGCAAAAAATTATAAATATAAAAATACTTAATTATAAAAAGAATTTATAAGACTAAAGAAAAAACACAACAAACTTGAATATTCTAACAAAATAAGTTATCTTCTCTCTTGCTTAGAGTAAACACAAAATGTTTACAAGTAGTAAAGTTAATTTTATCTGCCACTCATTTTCTAGTTTTTTATCCTACAAATCATTAAAGAGATTACAAAATTCAAAAATTTGAAAGGACCCTTAACGGTCACTAGACAGTATTAAGAGTGGTGCTGTGTCCCTTTACTCTCTCTCTCTGCACTGTCAGTCAAAGTGTATCTTACATTACAGATCCTTGTGCACATTTAACATAATTGATTATTGCACTACTTTATATTATATAAAAATGTTGTACTACTTTTCTTTATAAATTTTTATAACAGTCCCATCTGTGGAGAATCTTGGTATCTTGATCCACTACCACATACTGATACACAGGTACCATAGACAAAGAAAAAAAAAAGGATTTAGCAGCAACTTGGACTCACATAGTTACACCCACATAACCAGATCCAATCACACCAAGAGGAAGGTTCTTTAATAGCAAAAGCAATTTCAAAAATTATGAGAAAAAGAAAAAATATCTCTCTCCTCTACTCTTGAATCTCCCAAATACATGCCCAGTGCCCCCAGAAAAGTCCTAAAGCAAAAAAATGGTAACCAGGCAGAATCCAATTCAAAGAAAAAAATGCCGGATATGATGATGACCCACCAAAAAAGGTTCAAGAGTTGTTGAGCCGTGGGCCAATTGGCCAATCATAATGTAGCCTTTTCTCTTTTCCAATTCTTTCCACTAAACAAAAAAATAAATAAACAAATCTAAAATAAAGACAAATAATAAACTAGAATTGATTAGGGCACCAGAAAAAGACACATGGCGCACCAAGGGAGAATACTGAATTCTACATGTCTTTCAAGCTGCATGACCAGATAGCTTACACCAAAAAACAATGCACTACTGCCCTTGGGAACAACGTGTACCTCGGACCCCACAATGTTAACGGCTACATCATTCAACTCCGTTGCCGGAACCTGCGCCAAGACCACATGACCATGTCAGAAAGACCAGGTCCGTTTCGTAGAGGGAACAATACCAATTATGTGCCGTTATTTTGGCGGGAAACATAAAGTGAGACCCACCTTCTTGTCCTCACTCATTCCTCGGTATCCCAAACCACTCTGTATTTGTCATAGACGTTGACTAACTTAGAACTCGAGAAAGTGAGATAATGATACACACGCTTCATCATGGGGTTCCCACCTCTCCATCTACGAGTCCGGCACCACTTTGAAACAAACCGTGAAAATGGCCACCAAAAATGGAAAAGGTGTTACCTTTCCTCTTTTTTTCTTCTTCAGTGAAAAAGAATCCGGCAGAAATAAAAACAAGTTAATAAAAAAAAAACAGGGATAAAGAGAACTGTTTTAATAATCAAAGCAACTAAATGTTAAAGTTGATGGTGAAAATGTGCGGTTTTGGATTAGGCCGGAGAAGGTTGGGAGGTGGGATCCGCTGAGGATGGGATATCTGGACCAACTCGGCAGCCTTCAAGCATGAAAACAATGTCAGACATGGTTGGTCGATCAAGAGGGTCAGGTGCTGTGCAAAGTAACCCAACTTTTACACCCAGTAAAAACTCTTCCCACTCTGATGATTCAGGGTCCAACTCAAGCAAACCCGGTTCTAAAAGCTCTGTTATTTGACCCCTTTGCAGTTGTTTTTTTACCCACTTCACTATGTCTTCATCCTGGGTGAACATGACGGGTCGTTTTCCAGTCAGCAGTTCCAACAACACAATGCCAAAGCTGTAAACATCACTCTCCTTTGTAACTTCCCCGGTTAAGACTGCTTCTGGAGAAACGTAACCCACCGCCCCAACTGATGCTGAAGTTGAGGCTTCGCCTGGGGCCGTGGCTACTGTTAGCTTTTCTAACCCGAATTCTGATAAATGGGCTTCGAAATCTGCATCGAATAGGACATTTTGTGGTTTCACGTTGCCGTGGACCATTGAGGATTGGTGTAGGAAGGCTAAACCACGGGCAATGCCCAGTGCAATGAGGTGTCGCATTGGCCAATTCAGAACGTGGCCATCTTGATGAGAAGCTTCTTGGAGAAGGGTTGCGAGGTTTCCATTAGGCATGTAATCGTAGACTAGGAGTCTCATGTCCGGTGGCCCAGCATAGTAACCTCTGAGAACTGTTAAATTTCGGTGCTTCACTTTGCCTAGTGATTCGGCCTCTTTTCTAAACATGTTTTCATCCAATGATCCATCTTGGAGCCTGCGAATGGAAAGGACCATTCCATCGTTGTAACAGGCTTTGAACACTAAGCCATACCTTGTTCTGCTCAGCACGTTCTCTTCGTCGAATTGTCTTGTTGCTTCAATGGTCTCAGCAAGTGTAACTTTGGTGTTGAACATCACTAGTTTTGGTCCCCCACTCTCAGTGCTGCTACGACCTCCACTTGTTCCAGAACTGGCTCTAGCGGGACTCTTTTTCTTTTCACCCGATACTCCCTGCTTCAGTCTTTTACGCCATCTCAGTAGACTGAACAAGTAGAAGCAGCAAAACAAAACCAGTACAAAAGCTCCACAAGCAATGAGAACCACAAGCACAATCATCCTCTTTCTGTCCTTACCGTTATTTATATCTTCGCATTTCGTATTCAATGGCTTCCCACATAAACCTGGATTATCTGCGAATACATCGGGGTTACTGAACCGAGATCCCAATGTTGGTGGTATCTCACCGTCCAAGTTATTTCCCGAGACATTTAAGAACACTAAACCGGGAATCATAGAAAGATTGCTTGGAATTTCCCCACTCAAGTTATTAGCAGAGAGATCTAGCATTGTGAGGTTTGATAGATTCCACAAGGACCCAGGTATATCCCCGGAAAGATGGTTGTGATCCACCAGCAAAGTGGTTAGCCCCGAGCATTTGGAGATTTCCTCAGGCACATCCCCAGTTAAATTGTTTCCACTCAAATCAAGCACTCTCAAAAGGGTGAGACGAGAGAGATCAGCAGGAATGCGACCTGCCAGAGAGTTTGATGCAAGCTCAAGAATTTCAATACCGGAGCAGTTTCCCATTTCCGAAGGGATTGCTCCTGTAATGTCATTATTAGACAAGGAAAGAACAAGCAAGGAACGAAGAAAACCATAATTTTCAGGAATGTTCCCGGAAAAGGCATTACAACTGAGATTAACATACTGCAAACTCGTCAAACTGCTAAACCCTTCAGGCACATCACCAGATAACTTGTTTTCCTGCAGTGCAACAACTTGCAAACTGGGCAATCCTGAGAGCTCAAGCGGTAACTCTCCAGAAAGATTCTGTTTGCTCAAGTCAAGCGTAGTTAGCTTGAAAAGATTCCCCAAACTAGAAGGAATTTTTCCAGAGAAGCCATTGCCACTAAGATTGAGAACCATCAACTTATTCAAATTCCCAATACTCGCATAAACTTGACCCGTAAATTTGTTTCCACTAAGGTCCAGCATCGTCAAATTGTTCAATCTCATTATCATCTCGGGCATACTTCCATTCAACCTGTTATCTCTCAAACTCAACGTTTCAAGATATGAAAGGTTTCCAAAACTCACCGGAACAGAACCAGAGAAGTGGTTCCCACCGAGAGATAGCACCCTCAGCCCCGTCACATCACCCAAAAACGAAGGAACTTCTCCGCCAAACTCGTTGCCTTCAAAATCAACGACACTTAGGAACCTACATTTCTTCAGTTCCACCGGAATGGTACCGGTGAAGGAATTATTAGCCATCTTCAACTCCTCCAACTTCGCAAGGTTTCCTATTTGAGGCGGAACCTCCCCAAAAAGTGCATTGTTCGACACATCAAGCACCGTTAACGTGGTCACGTTGGTCAACCACAACGGGAACGTGCCTCGTATGCGATTGTGCTGAATATCCAAAACCTGAAGAACACTGATACACGTGCTCATCTCAGGCCCCACGAAATCCACGAAACCGTTGAAACTGAGTTGAACAATCCGCAGCGACGGCGCGTGGACCGAACCGTTGCAGAAAACAGAAGCTGGAATGGAGCCGGTGAAGTTATTATGAGAAAGCGACATCACCTGAAGTTTCGGAAGCGCCGAAATCGCCGACGGAATCACGCCGGTAAGCGCGTTTCCTTCCACGCTCAGATGCAGAAGCGCGGAGCAATTTGCGAGCGCCGAAGGAAGCGTTCCTCCGAGGAGATTGTGGTCCAGCCAGAGGTACTGCAGCTGCTGAAGCTCCCCGAGGCTCGCCGGGATCTCACCGGAAAACTGGTTATACGACAGGTTTATCAACTGCAGCTGATAGAGGTTCGCTAGGGAGCTCGGAATCTCGCCGGAGAAGGCGTTCGACGAGAGGTCGAGGGCTTTGAGGCCGAGAGGGAGAATGCCGGGGATACTACCAGAGAGGCGATTCAGCGCGACGTTGAGCATCTGAAGGCCGGTGAGGTTGGCGATCTCCGTCGGAAGTTTACCGGTAAACGAATTATCCTGCAGGAACAATGACCGTAAGAGCGTGCATTTGGAGAGCGACGAAGGAATGGTTCCGTTGAAGTTGTTGGAACGAAGGCTTATCTTGCGTAGCATGCGCAACTCGGAGACACGGTCACTGAGTCTGCCACTGAGTTGAAGGCGAGGCAGGCGCAACTCCGTGACTCGGTCATTGGTGCACGCTACTCCACGCCAGTCGCAGGGTGCCGCCGGCGACGTTGGATCCCAACCGTCGAGAGCTCCGACGGGGTCGTGAAGGTTGAGCTTGAAGGACGTCAAGGCTTGGATCTCCACAACAGTAACGGCGCTGCGATCGGCGCACGTTAAGAGCGGTGCGTACAACACCAGGAGGAGAAGAAGAACAGGCATGGGAATGCGAAAGGATAGTTTTTGCTTTGTGGGTAATGATAACCGCTGCAGAAGCAATGAGTGAAGCTATGAATAATAGGGAGAAGAAGAAGTTTGAGAAGGGTATGATTGGGTGTTTAGCTTAGCAGGGTGTGCAGTTGTGGCGTACATTAGCACACTGCACAGTGAAACTAATAAGGAAGAAGAGAGTGTGCGCGTATTCTCCAGATTCCGTAAAACAACTCTCCGTTCTTATTTGTTATTTCTCTGTCTCATACATGAAAACACAGTTTTGTTTACATAACGCCATAAGAGCACCCCTTTCTGTCTTTTTTTGTTTCTGTTCCTTCTTCTTTAATATTTTATTATCTCTGTCTCCCTCTCTCCTCTCCAATAACTATAACCATTTGAACAAACCCTTTTTCAAAACACCACTCTCTCTGTGCTGGTCTGAGTTCTCCTGGGACCCTTGGGTCTACAAACTTTTTAACTTCATGTGATGTGATATGGATTCAATCATTCACCCTTCTTTTCCATTTTTTTATGTTCCTTTTAATCAATATTATAAGTTTTAGTTTTTATAATATTAAGTACATTAATAGTTATTATACTAATGGAAACAGTAATCAGATTTTAAATTTTGAAGACAAATAGAATTTGACAACAAAATTAATAGATAAAAGTTTATTATTTGATTTTTATCCCTTGTTAGTTTGTGATTTTAGATTTCGATCTTATCTACCTGAGCCATTGTCTCTTTTCTCTTGGGGCCATTCAGATGAAAACGGACGAATGGGGAAGAGTTTGGCTTTTCATGTTGGCTTGGACATATTATTTTTCTTCCTCATGTTTCGCACTTTATAGTTTCACCCCTGCTTAGGTTTTTTTTTTCTTTAAAAAGTTTAGAAAGCTATGCATGGTTCATCCCCTTTCAACCCACTGGTCAAGTTTGGCACTGTTACTTAGGCTTTTGAACCTATTTAGCCAAAAAAGTTATGGTGAGAAAGTACAATAAAGGCTTTTAATCCCAGACAGTAAATTGAATTAAGGTCAATCAATAATTGGGTGGACCACCACAAAAAATCCCAGTCACACTGATACTCCAGTTGAAAACTTTGACAATGTAAAGACAAACCGTTGCAATAATTTTAGTGAATGCAGTGTCTTTAGACATTGGATTACAACTATTTTAGTAATTAAGGAGAAAATAAGGAGGGGGAAAAGAAGGAAAGAAAAAGGGTGCTATTGAATGCTCCATTGAGCTACAGCAGGCATTATGCCAACCAAAAAAGGTTTCACTGTAACAACATGATCCTCCATTTATAATTATGTACTAATTGTACAGTGGTCCACCCTGAAATAAGTGCAAGAAATTTATCACAAGCATGCTAACTGGTTTACTTATACAGTGAGATGGGTGAGAAATGGGTGAGAATTAGAATTTAGCCATGCCTTCAAATACAGCTTTGTATTGTTGCGGTGTTAAGAAATTGCCGTGCCATATCCTGCGGAATTTGGATTCTATTTAGATTTTTTTGTGTAATATATCAAAATCGTGTGTCTTGAAAGTGCTCTAGAAAGACAGCTTCACAAAAGTCCAATAGAGGATTTGGATCCCTGCGTGGCTAGTGGTAGAGGGCAGGCACAATCTTTGCAACTATAAAGGGCATTCAGTTTTAGCTATGTTTGTGTTTGAATTGAATGGAAAAGGGTAACATTTTTTTCCCATTTCATGGACCAACAAAGGCACACACAACATACAAATTTCATTAAAATCTTTGCCAATGCTAGCTTGTCAACATTAAATTAGACTGGACCAATTTCTTTACGTGTTTGTTGATACTTATTGGTTTTCTGTTCAATCTTGTTTTCTTTTATTGTTTTTTGTTTGATTTATCTTCTTTTTTTTTTTTCTTCAGCCTTATATATTATCTAGGTATGTGTTATGTATTCATTTATCTGCTATATGAAATAGAAGTTTATTATTTTCTTCTTTTTGTTCTTGTTTTTTTTTATTGTGTTAAAATCAGTATGGTATGGTATCAAAAGGATATTATTTCTTTGTGGCATGAGCTTTTCTTTTTTATTTCTTTCATCTTTAGTTTTTCTTCTTTCTTTTATCTATGATCGAAATATCTAGAGATTCCACATTAGATCCAATCAATTTCTTTTTATAAAATCATCCCTCATATCTTTTATTTTTCCCTCTCAATTCTTTTATCATAAAATTATACTACTTAGAATTGTGCTACATTGATAGTTTTATCCGTGAAAAACAGGATTCCGTTTGTTGATGGTTATCTTTCAAAACTAGTTACTAGTATCACTAGTAAAAGAATATATTTTACATCTATTATGAAAGACATTACATTAGTTTCAGAACTAATTATAATACAAACGATATAAAAAGTCTAGATTCTAAAATCGATATAGTATATGTATATACTACATCGGTTGATAAATTATCAATATACAATATCAATTATGAAATTATGAGAGCGTTTATAACCTATGCAGTATCTCATTTAATAGAATGAATGAAACTGAGGCATTAGAGGAGATATTACATCATCACTTATGGCTCTCAATCCCCTACTATATCATTTGTTACTCACAACTAATGTAATATCTCTAATTAAAAAGAAGTTATGGGTTGATATATTGTTAATCCATATAAGGAAACACTACAAAAAATTACAGATTTTTTTGACAAGCATAGATATGCGAAATAAAAAAAAAAAAATAGCTAAAAAATATTTTAAAAAATAAAAAAATAGTAAATAATAGAATTTTGAAAAAAATTTGAATTAGGAAACCCCTAAAGGAAATGCCAACCAAATTCTTTATCCCATTTTGAACAACTTTATTTTAAAATGTAAATAAATATTTTATTCATTATTTTACTATTTACAACTAAAAACTTATACTTTATTTTACAATGCACTTTAATATATCTTTTAATAATATGTTTCTTTATTTTCGTATAAGAAATAATAAATTTTAATTTTTAATTATTATATTTATAGTAATTTTATTATTTTTATAAGATACTTAAAATTTAAATTTAAAATCATAATTTTTTATTAATTTTATTTTATTTTAAAAAATTTATTTAATTCAATTCACAAGTCCGCAATTATGTCACACAGGTTATAGATAGTAATCCACAAACTTTATAGTATACATGCCAGCATGCCCCAAATAAATTTTGTAACACTTCTCAGGGTGTCAAATTAAGTTGGGAAAGAGGATTTCCAAAGCTTAAAAGACATGCTGTCAATTATACCCTTGTTTTAACACAGACATTTGTCTTTTGTAAAATTTCATAATTTTCTTTCTTATACATTAAAAAGTAAAAAACAGTGAAACAAAACCAAAAACAAAGTATATATTTTTCTTAAGTTTCTTGAGAAACATGTCTAAATTATGTTTTAAATCATAAATCAAATTAAGTTTAATCTGCACTCACCTTGAAAATATATTTTTATATTATTGTGTAGTTATGAATTGTCTTTATGATAAGTATAATATGGCTTTTTATTTGTTGGTTCAGTTCAATCCCATGGTAGATATGTAATATTTGAAAGCTTTCTTTTTATCAACACGTTGCGAAAAGAAAAACTACTCTTTTAAAAGAATAAGCTCATCCAAATAGATATTATGTTAAAAAAAATTCATTTAAAAAATAAGAAGAAAAAAATAAAATAAAAGTCTCTATATATTAAAAATAATTTATAAAAAAGTAAATTTGTATACGTTATGTGATAAAAATTATTTAATTTTCATATGAATTAATTTTATGTTTATGAAACAATTTGTTTATTTATTTTACTGTCCAAAATATGTTCTTAACTGCTAGTGCTATATCTTCTTTGATTTAGTTGTCTATACTGTTTTTATTGATATTTCGACACCCTTTAGAAGAAGACTGCTTCTTCCTCCACTTTCATAGAAAAGTGGAAAATATAATTTTGTTTTTTATAATTTTATTTTAAATCCATTCTACCATTCACTTTTGTTAACACTGAAATCCTACCCTGCACCTTTGAATCCACCTCCGACGACCTCCTCGTCCTACACTTTCTGTACCTCATCCACCTCTTACACTTCCTGAATATTTGGAGGCACCATTGGTTTTTACTGAAAATTGGAGTTGCGGATTATAGAAATTACAAGTAAATCGAAATTTCAAAATTATAGAGGTGCAGACCCTATGGAGGTGCAGGAAGAAGCAGTCTTAGAAAAACTGTGTATAAATGGACTTGGCCCAGTAAGAGCCCTGTAGCCCAACTAAATCATAGATTGCGGAGGGTAAGACCATATGACTAAGGCAACTGCTTCCTGTACGCTCTCATTTGCTTCTTACACTCCATCAAAGAAAAGAAATACATGATGTGCTCATGTGGATTCTTAGGAAAAGTAGGAGGGCTTTTGCGACAGTCACTGTTCAGTGTTTACGGAGGTGTTGCGGAGGTTGCCGTCGCCGTTGGAGGTATTTTCTGAAGCTGTTTGATCGTGTGTGAGTAAAGGTGTTTATTGTTTGCGTTTTCACAATTCGAATGGTTATGGAAAGTATGTTTGATGTTTTTTGGTTTGATTTTTTTGCAGAAGGTGCAGTTGCAAGTTTTTTTTGTTTCCGTAAAGAAAATTTTGGAAGAATTACAAAATTCCGTTTCCAAAAGTTTTTTTTCCCATTTTTTTTAGTTATATTTAGGAATTATTTTTCCAAAACATGTTTTCAGAAACTACATTTGAAACTCAAATTGAATTTTCAAAATTTTTGAATTGATTTTTACATCCTTCAAAATTTATCTCAGAATGTCAATTCAGAAAATTATTTTTCACCTCCTAGAATAAAATTGGTATTCTAAAAATATGATGGGTGAAGAAAGCAAATGAGGAGATGCAGGAACCCATTGCCACTAATCATCTTCGAATATGGATTTTGTTTGAAGGGATGGAACCTCTTCGTTCTCTTTTTTCTCAGCGTAGTTCACTTCCTTTTTTTTTTTTTTAAAAAAAAAATATATTTATATTGTGAATAATATTCAACAGAAATGTGTTTACATTTTATATAAAATAATGACTTATATTATTATTTTTAATTAAAACTGATTAATGGCGATATAGTTTACTCTTTTATTATGGTAATTTGTTTTATAATGAATTCAATTTCTATTATAATATTAGTTATATATAATTAATTTGATTATATTTAAAAAGAGTACATTTTATATTAATTAATTTAATTTTAATTTAAAAATATACTTTATATAATATTTTTTTGTATCCATTGGGGCTATGATTTTTGTCATTTCAATGAAATCCTGAAGTATTCTCAAATACGTAATTTTATATTTTTTATAACTTTAAACCAAAATTACCTAAATGTGTACGTATTCTCACAAACCAATTCGACCCGACATGACATATCTTTGTTCTGTGTATTGTATAGACAGAATGATTTTCTGTGGGGCTTAGTATTTAAAACAAATAATTTGTTTGTGTAAAGCAAAGCCAACTTTTACTCGACAGACTAGCATTGAAATTTGCTCAGAAGCAAACTATTGTTAGCAAAATTCTATTCATCTAGGTTTTATGATTCCTGATTTTAACTAAAGAAAAGGACTGCCACAATAAATCACACATGTAAAAATCACATGGCATTTCTAAGAAATTCCAGATAGCAATTTGTCTTGAACCATTCCTGATGCTCCACCTGGATTCAAGGTAAATAAAGATGAACAAATCTACCACCTTAGAATTGCACATCCTTTACAAACCACTTTACAATCAATAGCAATGAGAGTTAGAAACACAGAACAGAAATCAATTTGTTTCTAAGATAAGAGAGGAAAAAAATTACCTATGTTATACATACATATATAATATAGTGGGGAAATTTTCACATGGCCATACCAAACTACCTAAAAAGTAATCCAAGCTCACAAAATATGCCTCACACTGGCTGTCCAACTAAAAGATTTCCTACTGGTGGGTTGTGGGGTAAAGTTGAGTCCAAACATCTCCTTAAAAGCCTGTTCTGGCTCCACTAATCCAACCAACTTTGCAACAATAGATGCACTGTCTCTAACGTGGTCCATGTCTTTTGTGTCACTCCACAATCGATGGGCCAACTGCAAACTCCTATTCTTTGAACTCAAACGAAGCCCCCATTTCAAGTACAGGTTCTGTCTATCATCTTTAGACAGTCGCTTATGCATTTGCTTGCTCAACATTTGCCTCTCTTTTCTAAGATATCTCATGCTGTTTTCAAGTTAAACGCATGGTAAGTTCAATTATAATAAAAAAGTGTAAATTTTCAATATAAGGACAAAGGAATTGAATAAAAGCTCAACAGTTTAATTGTGTTACCTTGACTCAGGTTTCAGGATTCTTCCATCTTCCACTGTCTGATTGCCTTGGGAAAAAGCTTGCTTAAGGTATGATAGTCTTCTCAGCTCTACCTCCATGTAAAAAGAATCTGTTTGGTCCCCTTTGAATAGAAGGAAAAAGTATGTCCTGTGCACCAATGAAACATTACAAGCATCCCAGAATTCAATGATCTCTCTTTGGAGCCTCTTGAAGTTTGAAGGCCAATCTGAATCACTTTCTCTAACATCAGTTTGCATTGGGTCCAAGCCAACATCTTTAACATTCTGTGCAGATATGATGGGATCAAATCCTGTCTCCGGAACCTGTCATGCAAAACAATCACTGATTGATTGAATTCTCAATATATAACCAGGCTTCTGGCATGTGCATGTGATACTTTCATCTATACCATTGATGGAATAAGAAGAGTTATGAAGATAATCAATAGAGCAATGGTTAAAATAATTATCAATTGGACCTGTTGTTAACTGATATAAGACCAATAAGAAGAGAGGAAGAAACATAAAATGTATTATAGAAGCTTACCTCATGATCAGCTAGTAAATTCAATCTCTTAGGATTTTCTGTTTCCTTTCCTTTTGGAGGCAAGGGAGCATTATACTTTTCATCCATGTTAGTGGACGATTTCACGTTCTGAACAATATCAGCTGCAGAATTTTGCACAAAATTCTCATGGCCATTACATGAAAGCCCCTCTGCTCTGGCATTATAATTTAATGCATAAATGTTCTTCGGAAAGCCGTTGGGTCTTCCAGGGAAGTGCTTTTCATTCCCTATTGGAGGTGTATTCGGAATGTCGTCTTCATCTTCAAACCAATCTGATGAAAACTTCCTCATGAGACTGGCTTTACAACTTCTACTTCGGCTCAGCTTCACGGCTCTAGAAGTACCACTTCTACTGTTTCCTGTCATGCACACAGAAATTTCTTTCGGAGAGGGAAGAACAAAATCTTGGTGCAAGTGGTTCAATCTCTTGTCTTCCTTTAACCCAGATGAACTCAAAGCTACTTTTTCCTTGTCTCTATTATCAGCTACAATCAATCCCGAGATTGCTGTGCTTGCTCTAGGAGACGATGCATTGGAATTAGTGTATGTGTTTGATCTTGAATCTTCCGGGTTTGAGTGCTTATGCGTGTTTGTAACTAGGTCTTCTAATTCAATGCACCTAACTTCCTTACAATTGTCCTCTTCATGCTGATCTTGAACGTTTTTCTGATCCAAATCATTGGGTACAGAATCAGTCCTTTTGACTGGCGGCTCCGGGGAAGAACTTCTGACCAGAAGATTCTTTTCAAGATCAGGTAGTTGGAATAAGTTGTCATCAGAACTAAAACTGTGTCCATCTGAATATTGAGATGCATCAAAAGACCTGACACTCTCTTCGCCGTCAAGACATAATACATTTGGCTCCTCTCTTTGATTTTCAATGTTCCATGAATTTCTCACACGTAAATTTTGGTATGGGGTATCCAAACTTTCCTGGAGATTTGACAGGAAAATTGGTTACATTTAAAGAAGGCATATGAGTCTCTACTTTTAATGCTTTAGGGAGGCCAAATATACTCACCACTTGGAGCATATCTACTGTTGACACATCTTCTCCGTGCACTCTCATCATGTCGCTTATTCGAGAATGTGCAAGGTCTCGTTGCAGGGTCAGCTCTTTAACCTCTTTCTTTAACTGCATGGACAGTAACAGCGTTCATATTAACAATCACAACCCACAAGAGAAACACGCTCAGTGGTAGGAAGTTTCAATATCCTCATATTGAATGTTCGGAGACTATATATAAAAAGCATACACATTTGTTGAGGTTGTCACCTCAATCTGAGATTAAATAATAAAGGAACGAAACTTGGTTGGAATGTTGATGTTTCAGGGAAGGGTATATATAAAAAGCATACACATTTTTATGTTTTATTTCTATAAAGCATTAAATGGTTAATCATTTGCTACTGGAAAGAGGTAAGAATAATATAGGTTTCAATCTTGCAAATTTTCAGCATAAGAAAAAACATTTCAGGAATCAATATAGGTGGAAAGCCTCATAATAGAAAAGGACAGTATAATAAGTATTGGAGTGTATAACCAAGGAGAAGCAACAATAAAGAAGGTCATTATTAGATGTGAACAGAATAACATTGCAGAATCAGAAAAAAAAAAAAAAATTGAATCAACAATCAAGTGACGACGACCTCAAAAGAATAACAATCAAGTGACAATATATATTATACTACAAATAATACATGTCAGAAACCAATCCCTGAATTTAAGGAGAATGAATCATGGCATCTCATACTATTCCACTTTTATTTCATTCCTGTAGTTTGGGATTTGTAGTTAATTCTGAGAATATCCTATTCATTAACACCTTTGTTCCTTCTTTCTGTATTATCTATCCTTGCTTATATGAAATAATACACGGGTGAAATCATCTCTTCATACTCTGCTGTACAAGGATATGTAACTTCATGGCTGATATATTTTATTATTTTGTACGTCTGGAATTTTAGCATTTTTTCCAGATCTGAAGTTAGATACATACTGCAAACGAACCTATACTAAACCATAAAAGATAATGGATTTTAATTAGTACAAAATCTTTATTATTACCATCTCAATTTGACGGTCTCTTTCTCTCAACATTGCAGCAGTATCAGATGTAACGTGGGGTGGCCCTGAGTTTCTCAGTTCCTCTTCCAGCCTAGCCAACTCTTTCTGTAATTGCTTGACTAGTGCTTTATCAGACACCAGTACGTTGACCTGTGCATTAGTTGTCACTTCTTTTGCACAGCTTGCAAATAAGAGGGTGTTTCTGGTTTGTTCAACATGGCTCCGTGCAGGGCTCATGGTGCAGATGATAGCAGTTCTGGCATTGCCTCCTAAGGAGGACTGCAATATGCGGGTTAGCTTTGAATCTCTGAAAGGAAAATGTCCATTTCTTCCCTTGCTGCAACCAAATTTTTTATTTTTAGATGAAAAGAAAGAAATATTAAACCTCCCTTTCCCAAAGCAAAACTATATAAATTATTCCCAATATGCCAAATATATTAAATTATGGAGCAAGTTTCTAAAAAAGAAAACACTATCCTTGAAACCATTTTTCTGCTTATAACGTCCCATAAAAGAAAAATATATATGAGATTGCCAAAGTAAATCCATCATCCTAAGGAAAAGGTAAACGCATGATATAGTGTGTGGGAGTTTGCGGCTTTATTTAATAGATCAAGAGTTCGTTCAAAAACTTGCTTCTTGGCAAAGCTAAATTACATGTGAAGTAAAGGTTCTGCTTTTGGCTCCTTGGCAAGAATATTAAAATTTTTTGAGTGTGCATGTTCTTCTGTTCTGCAATTAGGGACGTCAAAAGTATAGAAACAATATCTTCATAAGCTAACCTGAGTTTGCGGATAACAGTTCCTAGAGTTAATAAGCTACGATTTATGTGGCAACCCTCTTTCAATCTCGTACCAGCTGAATTGGTTTGGGATGCTCGCTCACTTCCAGCTAGATCAACAAAATTCTGCACCCAGAAAAAGAAAAGAGAAATTATTTGAATTCCTATAGATGTTCTTTGAGACAATAAGCTTATCCTTGAAATATTTTCCTACAAACTGAGGGAATCAATCATACCACTGAAGCGGAAAGAGAACTAGACTTGTCATTTCCAAGGAATTCACACGCAGAACTTTCAATTGTCTGAGGAAGGACATTGCATAGGAAATGTAAGAGAACAAGATCATAAAAGTTCACAAATTTAGTAGCCCTTTTAACAAAATTAATAACATAAAATACCAGTCTTAGAATTTGATGAGATCTGGAGCTTGCTTCATTCAGTGCTGTCTCCCCTATCTGCCTTTGGGCTGCAACAATGCAATCAATTGAAGGATAAGCAAGCACTTAGCTCTAGCTGGAAAAGATTCTTCAAAGAGGAAATTAAAAAAAAGAGAGAGAAGAAATATATTCAGTCAAGGTTACTCTGTTGAAGCAAGAATCATTCAAACCCTCCTTACCTTCACTGAAAGAAATAAGTTCTATAAAATGTTCCCAATCTCTTATGTTTTCCTCCGTCAGTTTCTCAATAACTGTCCCTCTCTGTTAAATTAAAAAACTGTAAGTAAAATGCACAAATACTAGTTCTGCAGGAGATGAAGATGTTTACCTCTGGATCATCAAGAAGTCTGAGAGGAGTACAGTCTGGACTAAGGAGGTCCCTGACAGATTCATTATAAATCTCAATTGCCGAAAACTTCAAAAGGAATTCTCTTTCCGAGTGCTATGAAAATTGAAAACCAAATCAGAAAATTGTTTTTGAGAAAGACAAGGCAATGTTGATATGTTCATATTCGACCTACCATCTCTATGTACTTAAAAATGTCTGCTACTGTGTATTCAGTTATGCCACTCATGGTGTATGTCTTCCCGCTGCTTGTTTGTCCATACGCAAAAATGCTTGCTGGTCAATTAGACACCACGGAGAGAGATCAAAAGAAGATATTAACACGGAAATTCCGTGGATTCTGATGATGCTGGTGAAGGAGGAAAAGCAGACAAAGGGAAGAAACTCACAGTTGATGCCACCGACAACTGAAAGAGCAACTTCCTTGGCTGCTTTTTCATACACCTGCCTTGTGGAACAATCTGACCGAAACACATTGTCTATAGCCAAAAGAAAAGCATGGCAGATCAGAAGAGGAAAGCAGTTAAAGCCAATTATGATCTTGGAGTAACAATAAGTTCATTAACCAAACCAATGGACTAACTTTATATGCAGATATGACCAGATTTGTAACATACAACAGAAAGAATGACTACAAAATACATACACAATCAGGGGCTGCATTATGGAAAGTATATTAAACCAAATCAAACATTATGGAAGTGTGTTCTTACCAAAGGAATATGCTGTTGGGTAGAGTGACCTGTCAGAAGCTGAAAGGTTGCTCCTGTATATGATGGTAGTATCATTGATGCATTCCCAGTCCGAAAGATCATTTCTTGCAAGCTCCTTTTCATTGAGGGGACGAAGACGAACAGAAACAAGAATCCTCTCTTCATGGCCAGTAGGTTCGTGGATTACCTCTTCCCCTCCAACTGAACCCATTTCTCTCTCCCACTCTTTCCTCAAAACTAGCCTAAACTCCAATTCCAAGGTTGAGAATGATATCTATCACATGTCATTGAATTCTGAGCATTCCAAAGACCCCTTTGGTGTTCAGTTAATTATCAGTGCTTGGTGTTGCATTGTTGAGTTGAGATAGCATGGACACAAAGGACCACTCAAGGTTTCAGCCTCCATTCCTCCAATCATTGTCTGCCGCAGGAAACTAATCGCAGATTACGGTGCCATTCAACAGAAACAAGAAAGATAAATGTTGTTTACAATTTTTATATTGTAGTCAGAGATGGCAGTGGGAGGAAATAAATATTAAATTGTGATTGACTAATATCATAAGGCCCTATTATTATGAGAACAAATTATACGGTGGTTTCTGTATTGTTGTGGAAAGCTTGGAGTTTTGTGAAATGGTCCCCATCCCAAGAAACAGACTGTCAAATTCTTCATCACATGGAACATATAGGAAAAAGTCTAGAAATAAGAACTTTGCAAAAGGAAATTTACCAAAGGTGACAATGACATGCATAGTCGATTTCTCAAGGAAAATTCTTCATCCAACTTTTTGGGCAGTGAATTCCGAGAGAGATGGTTTGAAAATGGAAGGGCGAAAATGAAAGGATGTAAATGTTTCACTAAGAATCCTCTCTATTTTTCTTTTTTGGCTGTTTTACATTTATTCTAAATTTAGTCTGTGCATAATCCAAACAGAACCCAGAAGAAAATTCTATAAATAGGATATGAATAAAAAAACAAGAATCTGCAAAATATCATCTTGAAACCAGCAAAACTTTATGTCACGAACACATCAACTGCGAGTGAATCTCACATTTTCAGCTCAACCTACACTTCAGGGCTGATTCTAGTCTTCACCTCACAAACACGGCCTTAAACAGCTGTAACAATGAATTATTCAACGAATTTCGGTCCTCCATTCGGGCAGAATACAATGTCGAAATTCAATCTCAAAGTCAACCCAAAAGAAAAAGAAATGAAGAAAAGAAGATGACTTAAAAAGAATGTGAATATTCCTTCACCTCATGCAAATGTGTTCTCAAGTGGAAAAGAGGAACATATTGTGGTGCAAATGCAGGGAACAACAACTGAGAGCTTAAAAGTTAAAAGTAAAGAGAGAAAGCAGAAATAGCCTTTTCTCTCTCTTTTCCTTTCTCTTTCTAAAGGGAGTGTGCATCTGTGGATATCTCAGTGCTGCTTCTGAAATCGAGAGCAGAGGTTACGGTGTCTCCCTCAGAATGTATTGGATGAATTGCATTATATGACACATTATATTAACTCTACCTAAAAGATTATTAGGTATATAAGTATAGGTCTAAATTTTATAATAATTAAAAATAATAAAATTAAGCAATTTATATCTAAGGTCTTAAGATTTTTATCGTTTTGGCTCAGTTTTCATTTTGTTTAAACATTGAAATTAGAGTATGATAATCATCAGATCTGAAATTACCAGTCTACCCACAACCCTGCATCTAGTTCTTACTTCATGCATAATGCTGGGACAAGTCTCCTTAGCAGCAGTGAAAATATCAGTGAAAGGAAAAGTAGCATTTGAATCATGCAATGTCATAGCATAGCCCATAATAGTTCGGTAAAGCACGTGGTGGCTTCTCCCCACTTTTCCACATCTTGCAAGTGTTATAATTACTTTCAAGTTTCATAGGCCTCACTATGCTCACGAGTTTCAGCACTTTGGACCTCAAGTATAATGCTTTTTAAGATTCTTTCCATCTAACAACCACATTAATTATGATCATGTTCGACTCATTTCACCTCAAATAAAATTTTTCAATAAGTGAATAAACATCTTATTAATATGTGAAATTTGGACACTCTCTTTTAAGTGATCTTCCTTTTAAGTGATCTGTCATGTGTCTGACACATACATCTTAAGACACGTATCACTTATGTTTCTAATTTTTATGTCTCTAATTTATAAGACATTTTATTTTAAGTATATAACAATCCTAATACATTCGAATATAATTTTAAAAGAAACTAATATAATATTTTTCTATAAACTTATTACAAAAAAAATCTTATATATAATAACATGTATAATTCTGTGTCTCTGTTTTTTATATTTTAAAGATTAAATGTGTCTATGTCTATGTTTCATAAAGATTAATTTTATAAAATTGAGTTAAATTTAAAGTCTATTTTATAAAATGATATATAATTTTATTCTAATAAAATAGTTATATTTATTAAACCATTTGTCATGAAGTTATTTATATATTATCGAACTGTTATTAGATTATTGTTAAATATATATAATTTCACTCCAGTTAAATAGTTTAAATACAAACGAGAGAGTTTCCATGTGAGAGAGTGCATATAGTGTACATGAATTTTTGTTAATGGTGATAAGATTCTTATGGTTTTATTTAATCTAGTAGACTGTATAAGAAGATTTGTGAGTGTGGTTGAACACAACTTTGTTTGAGTATTACGTTCTGAGAGTTATTCCGAAAGGTGAGGCAATTGAAAAAGGCACAGGGTAGCTTTTGACCGAAAGAAGTAAGGGAGGTTGAACAGGCCATGTGAGGGTTTGGAGGTGGAGAGAGAAATTTGATTCAGTGTAATGACTAGGGACTAGAGAGGCCCATTGTTGGTGTTGATGTGGAAGTATGAATGAATGTTACATAATCAACTGCAATGCACAGTACAAAACTACTCATTTATTCATTTGGACTTTTGTGTTCTCGCACAGCATGTCTACACGTGCATGTTCCTTCTTTAAGTTACCCTTCGTTCGATTCATTAGTAGCCGACACACAATTTTAAACTTGCTAAAACAGTTTTAAGCAACTAACACATGCCTCGCACCAATACGGAAATTTTATTATATGCATTTAAACATTAACGTGGTTTCAATTAACAGGCTTGACTCGTGATAAAAAAATGTCCGTGCACTTTATTTTTTAGACATTCTTTTTGGGATTGTATATCTTTGAGTGTATTAAGAATTCAATAACTTTTCATCTAGACCTAAAAATATATATTTTTATTTGTGTTTGAAATTTATATACATATTGTTTAATAAACATGAGCAAGAGATGCTAATTCTCTTTACATTCTTTGTTTCTATATTATAAGTGTAAAATATTAAAATTAATTTATTAGAATAAAAGTACCATGTTTAATTGTACTGTTTGAAAGATATAATTGTAATTAAATAAATAACTACTTACAAAGTTTTAATTATAAATTATAATTGAATAATTTAATTTATAGAAGCATTACTAATTAGGAGTTATAAAATATTATACGATTATTTTTTAAATATACATATATATTATTTTAAATTAAAGATTCTTAAATATATTAAAGCTAACAAGTTAATTGGCCACATTAAAACTTCCAATTCATATTAATTATGACAAGTCTTAGTCAGTCGACTAGTTTTTTCAAACTAAAAACAAAATAATACTAATTTATTTTGAGACCCATAATTATGAGTAAACAATAAACTTAATTTTTATCATTACATTATTCTAAAGAACTATAATTATAGAATTTAAGAAGGTGTTGCCTAAGGCACCGCACTTCTTTACAATTATTTGATCAGCGTATTAGTTGATTTTGATAAAAAAAATAAATAAAATCAATGTTATCTACGCTATATTATCTTGTCAATCACTATTTTAACGTTGAAATTTGTAATTTATTATTCTTTTATTATTGTTAGTTTATTACTTTTTCTGTATACCATTTTTAGATTTTTTTTAGTTTATATAAATATTCTTCTGTTTATTTTATTTTAATAAAACCAATAGAATTTATAATAAATTAAAAATATGTAATCATTATTACCTAAAGAATAATTTAACCAATGCGCCAATGTCTCTTACTAGTTAGTAGAAGTTTGCTTATATAAATAAAAGTTATATAAAAATTACGAACATTATAATGGTAATGTTTACAGTTGTACACATCATAAATTATTGATAATATAATTATAAGATAATTACGGTAAAATCAAAAAACTTAGTGTATATATATATATATATATAGTAATTTATAATAGGATAATGACATAAAATAATTTATAAAAATTAGGAAAATAATATATATCGCCAACAAAGAATATAAACCCACTTAAAATGTGGAAATGCCCGTGCCTATGTTATTTTTTATTTTTTTTCTAAGACTTGAAACAAGTTTGGAAATATTGTATATAGATATCAAAAAATTAATAAAAAAAAACTTGAAAAAAATAACTGAAATAAATTATATCATTCAAATTTATTTAATCTTATAATAATTACTTTATTTGATATAGTTGATGAGCAATAAGTTAATAACATAAAAGAAGAGTTTGCATCACATACCTTCGTTAAAAAAAATAAAAAAATAAGTTCAGAAAAAAAAAATGAGAATTTTAAGGTCAATAGAACATTATAATCATCCCTCCAAATTTGTATAAAAAAAGGAGGAGAAAAATACCTTTCTTAATGCCACAATAATAATACTATTACTTATTTGATGGAATAGTTAAAAATCTGTGTTAACTATATATCAAATGTAAACTCTAATTAGACTTGCCTTCTGTTCAAGTATGGATGAACCAATATTATATATACATATATGATGGTCCCCCGAATTGAAATCTAACTAGATTGTGAATTGAAATCTAACTATAGATTGTGTGAACATTGTCAATGATGGTTACTTATCTATATTTAAAAAAAATTCTAAAATTTGAAAAGTGTATATGATCTCTTACAGACCACATGTCCAAGGAAGGAAAAGGCCATGTTGAAACAATTGGATACAACCAAACATCATATAATGTTATGAAGAATGAAACTGGGAACTCTTTCGATGGTAATACCCAGAGATACCTGAAACTGCCCAAACAATATGATTGTAGTTGATGAAGTATGAAACTTCTGCTACATTACACATTCCCAAACTCAAACATGATATATTTTTTTTTCAATTTGTGAATTTTTTAATGAATAAAAACATCTTTACTTTTTTTTTTTTAATAAATTCTTTTTACAATTTTTTTTTAGATTTTAACCCTAATTACTTATACAAAACAAAAACTGAAGAAACCCAACCAATCCACTAAATAGTAGTTAAAAGGAGGAGCACTAGTGTTTGAAGGCATCATCCTCATAATATAAGGTGCTAAAAAGCTAAGATGCATTAGGTGAGTGGTGTTCTGAATTAAACTTGCTCAACCGACAAATAAATCCAAAAGGATTATGTAGTTAAATGGGCTAATTAACAGTGATTAATTAATAGCTTAATAGCATTTATTTGGTGGATTAGGTGTTGCCAACCTCAAATCACGATCGCATGCATGCAATGCCACATTTTGGACTATACTTAATTGCATATTCGCCAGCTGGTACTTCTTCTCACCGCTAAATTATCAAATTAGAAACGTTTTATTCAATCACATATACATACAAATATAGAGAGTAGTAGTTTTCCTTTGTTTTCTGTTTCTCTCTAAATGAAAGAGAAGTGTCATACTCATCAATCACTTTACAACTGAAAGCTATTATTATTCAAACCTTTGTGTATTTTATCTCATGTTTAAATTTCAAAAATACAAGTTATTAAAAGTAATTTTACCTTAAATGTAGATCATAAATTTATGTTTAATTTGTCCTTTATTAAACCAAACAAACACTTAGTATATAAATTTAATTTGGAATTGGTTCAGGTTAGGACAATTTGTTTATCCTTAATACTAAAATAACCAATTCCGTCCTTTGTTTGGACTATTGACCATCATGTTAAAGTTTTACATTAAATAACATTTTGGTAACGTGTCGAATAAACCTAAGTGTAGCACTAGAGACATTGTTTATGTTTTTTTTTAAAATGTGTACAACATTTTCTATTTCACGAATTCAACCTACTTTCAATTTCATCCGTTATAATTACGAAAAGAGGCACCACTATGCTAATTACTTTTGAATAAATTATGAAACAGTATATAAGGGCATTTTTAAATTTTTTTTAAAATAAGTCTTACCACTCTTAAAATATCACTTTTAAATAACTCAAATAATATTTTTACAAATTTTATTTAAATAATAATATTTTTAAATATTATTTAAATAAATTTAATTAACGATAAAGATGTTTTGTTAAGTTGAAAATAGGTACTGATTAGACACAGTTGCATTGCACTGCAACATATGATGTGCCAGAGGTTGAGTTGACAAAAGGATCATCCCATCAATCAAGAGCCCAACTTGCCCTCTACCGATTTAATGGCTATCCAATGTGTGAGAATTCACCCTATAATACTAATAAATTCACACCATAAATTCAACCATCATATAATCTCCCAAGTCAAATTCAACTAATTTATTATATATTCATATGATCAATTAAATTTTAACATATTGCTACTAATATTAAACTCATTTCTTTTAGAACATCTTTAATGTTAGTTCTCGTAAGTTACACATTCAAGATTTATCCCATACACTTTTAAAATGCAACTCAATTTGTCGTATTATTTTTGAAAAATTAATATCAATTTTTTACAATTTTTCTTTCAATAGCTTATAAACATTCATAATTTAATATTTTTTACACCGCTTCTCAATGTCGTGTTAGTCACTCACTGAGATGTTTCAACAATATGATATATGATATGCTGTAAACCATTTATTATTATTATTATTATTATTATTATTATTATTATTATATAACCACGTTATTATTATTTTTCAAAATATATAGGTAGGAATTTCCAACTTTCCAACTAGTAGTAATTATTATTCTTATTATTTAAATAAATTAAAGTCAATATTTAATCAAAATTAATTTATAACAAGAAGAACAATTTGGTGATTTACATATGTTACTTTATAATATTAATCTATGAAATCACTCATTTTTTTTCTTAACCTAGGCAACACTTCCCAATTTTTTTCTTTTTATTATTTGTTATTCTTTGTACTCCCTTGTTTTCACTCGTCAATCCAAGTACTAGCTAGATAAGTTTTGGATTCCAACATTATAAATTAAAAATTATATGAGAGGACAAATAATTTCACCTGATCAACCAGATGTAACAAAGGTTGGGCCTAGTGATACTTTATACATAGTTAAAAAGTTCAATATAAAATTAAATGTGGTATATTAAATATATTAATAAAAATAAAATAAATAATTTTTTTATAAATAAAAATTAATTCATGTATAAGGTTTTTTAAAATAAACCTATATATATATATATTAATTTATAAAAAAATGTTGCATTAATGTTTCTGAAAAAAAATCACGTACGAGTGAATTTAAATTTAATAAAAAAATATTTTATCGTTTTTTTTTCTTTCAAGAGTATTTATGGAAAAAGAAACCTAGCCTAAACTATCTAAATACTTTATTTTCAAATGAGTCACAGCAAGAGAAAATGAGTAGTTGGGTACTTGGTGCAGACAGCGTTTTGTATGTGTCATTGTTCCGTTTTGGGCTCACCATTGTTTAGTCCAAGATTAGAAACAATAGATTGAATAAAGCCCCCTGAAAAATTGTAGGCAACTATTTCCTGCACCCCCCTCAAATGCTTCCTGCACCTCATCAACTTTTCAAAATTCTAATTGTACTTTTTGACAGTTTTATATAGAAGAAGAGGTGCATTGTGGTTCACTTTGGTGGTGCAACTCCGATGAGGTGGAAGGAGTAGGTGGTGGCCTTTTTCTCCGATAACTTATTGGGGAGGAATTTTGGTTGTTTTAGAAGTAAGGAAAAGTGGTGTGGGTAGTGCATTGCGGTTCACTTATTGGTGGTGGCAATTCTGATAGTGATTGTGAGAGTAGGCGGTGATGTTTTTCTCCAATTAACTTGTTACAGAGGAGTTTGAGTTGTTTTAAAAATAAGGAAAAGCGATGTGGATAAGTTTTTTTTTTCAAGTTTAGTTACATTACAGGTTTCCAGAAATTAGGTTTGAGAAGAGATTTCCGAAATAAGTATTCTGAAAGTCAATTTAAGGGGTGAAGAGGTGTATTCTATAATAGATATTCCGGAGCCTTATTTTTTCATTTCGAAAAGATAAATGGAGTGATTGATCTATTCTAGAAAATACTTTCTGGAAATCAAAAAAGTATATTCTGAAAAAGGGTTTTCCAACTTAAAAATTGTATTTCAAAAAGATTTTTCAAAAGTCAACAAATACATTCCGGAATACCCTTTTGGAAAAGATATTTTTGTTTTTTTTTTCTAAGAATAATGAGGTTTAGAAAGCAGACGATGGAGTGCAAGAAGCAACTGCCAAAATTGTATTGACACTGTTTGATAAAGCCCTATTGATCCTTACATTACATAATGGGATGTTTCGTTCTCCACCCTTTGTTTTCGATACACCCCCATAAAAATTTGAAATTTCAATTTTACTTAAAATGTTAAAAAGTAATAATTTTATATTTCATAATATAAATTTTAAATTATATGTTCCGAAATACAAATTTTATATTTTGAATTATCTATTTTAAAATATATTACAAAATACATGATTGTATTTCAAAATTTACATTTCGGTTTTGTTTCAATTTTCTATTTTATTAAGAAAATAAGATATCAGATCATAACAAACTCTTTAAGATAAAAATATCCTATGCTAAGTCATAAGAAACTGTCTCTTATGATCTGACACTTAGACCTATCCAATCCTCTCATGACCATCTTGGTATATTAAAAGGTTTTTAACTCCTTACAATTAGATCTTATAAAATGTGAGACCAATTATTCAAAAGACATATGCAAACCCAATAAACAAATACAAGCTTTAGGACTATCAAAAACTCACTTTAATATGAAAATAAGGGATACAAAATAAATCAATTATCCCCCTTGTCTAGTTTAAAACTTTGTTTTCTCAATAAATTACCACTAAGCTAAAACCAAAACTTCTTTGTCTGATACAAGGTAAGCTTTTCAATTACTCTTCAACACGGTCAATTATTTTTTTGCTTTCAAAATTTGTCGTAGAAATATGTATTAATTTTTTAAGCCTTTACTTTAATGAAAGCTCTTTTATGTTTTGTTTGATTATTTGCTTTTGTTTGTTGGGTTGAGTTTAGGTTGACAAAGGCTTGAAAATGGCAATCCTTCGGTTGAAGTGATCTTGAATTTTTTGAGGAAGAATAAGTTCACTTGAGCTGAAAAAGCTTTGCCTAATGAGCTCGAAAACCGTTTTGATGTGAATGATTTTTTTTGTAAAAGCTTACATTAGAAAAAAAAGGCTTAGGTGACGGGTTGAAGAATAATAAGGGGAAGCTTGTAATTGAAAATCATGGGTTGAATGTTACATTATTGGTAATTGTATATTTGAGATGCATGTTCTTAAATGTATTAATACATCTGGAATAGAATATATTAACATATTTACACATTTTAAATTACATTTTTTATTTAGAAATATATTTTAGAACATACATTTTAAGATTCAGATTGTATTAATACATTTTAAGATGTATTTTCACAAAATATATTAATATATTATGGAATGTATATTTAAAATATAATATCATACCTAAATACATTTTAGATGAAATATTTTAAAATATAAAGATAATTTCATCACTTCACTACGTACAGCTTACAGCTTGAAAACATGGGTAGGAGAACGAAACACAGGATCCAACCAAAAAACCAAAAAGGAAAGAGGAGAAGAGGAAAATTTAAAGAGAGATCGAGAACATATAATATAATATAACCTTTGTACATCTAAATTCCTACATTATTTTTATATTTTACTAATTTAAAAATAAATATATAAACCCGTGTTTTGAATTGGGATTTTCTTATATACAATGTAACTCTGAAGCTTTGTGAGTTGGTTTAATTTCTGAATAAGTATTTTAAAATAGTTGTATATGAATAAAAATAGTTATAAAAATATCTGATAAATTTATAATTAATTCTAAATTTTACATAATTGATTCTAAATTTTAAAATAAATATATATAAATTTTGCCTTGGCTAAGGGTTTTATAATCGGTAAAAATATAAATTTTAATATTTTAAAATCAATTTCATTCCACATTATTTATAGTGTAACAGTCATCCAAATTTATATAAAAACCAAAAAAGAAAATTGTCAAATTTTTGCAGGGAACCATCTAAGAAATTTCTCAATATGTTGAATCTGGTGTTGTTTGTTCTATAGGGTAACTACGCCATTCCATTCTACCAGTATTGTCGTTAAGGTTTCTTCCAGTTACAACTGTTACTCGAAAAGCTAATTCTAAACATTTGATCGTACCAAAACAAACATACACCCAAACTAGGTTTCAATCTATTATGTTACCAAGTCCTATGAAGCTTTTCGCTGTGTTTTGGTTCGATCAAAAGAACCTTCGGGGAAGGTTCCTACTACAAGTAAGATGTTAGGAAGTTTCGGATATAGTTGTTACACTGCAAAGTTCATTCACTTTGTATATAAGAGCATCAAGAAGGCAATGGCATTCACTGCAAGGTTGAGAAGTGAATTCACAAGAGAAAAAGCTCTTAAGGTAAGTGCAGTGAGAAGAAGAGATGAAGATGGAGATTGAGGAAGTTGGCAACTGCCAAGCACAACCACTTCCCCTGCTCTCGCTCAACCACGTCTCCCTCTTGTGCAGATCGGTGTGGGAGTCTATGAGGTTTTATGAGGATGTTTTGGGCTTTGTTCCCATCAAACGCCCTTCTTCATTCAATTTTACTGGAGCCTGGTTAGCTTCATTATTCATTATCACTACCTCTTCAATCCATACCTAATGTCTTGTTAATTACAAGGATGTTCATGTGTTACATTATTCTTTTTGTAGGTTCTACAATTATGGTATCGGAATACACTTGATTGAAAATCCTCACATTGATGAATTTGATACCTGTGTCAATGAATTTAGGCCCATTAATCCCAAGGACAACCATATCTCATTCCAGGTAACAAGGTTTCTAAGACAGCCTTTGAGCAGTTCAAAAAAAGCTCAGTTTAAGGGTTTATGACTTTTTTTAGTAACTTTTAACTTGATATTTTAGTTTAATCTCTAAATTGTACGGCGATAAGAAATCATTATTGATATAATTTGAGATAGGTACTATAAATGTATAGTAAACTTATTATTATATACATGACAGTTAACAGTATGATAATGTAAAAATACTTATATACTATTCATGCAGAGATTGTTTACTCTATTTTTTTTAGTTTATGTGATAAGAATTTGTTGAAAAAAATGTTAGATTAAGTTGTTTACATGGTAATACAACTGAATTAATGAAAGTTTCAGGAGAAGTACTTAGATGTTCACATGGAATGTTTTTAATTTTGGGCAGTGTACTGATGTTGAACTTGTGAAGAAGAGGCTAGAAGAGAGGGGGATGAGGTATGTGACAGCTGTGGTGGAGGAAGGAGGAGCCAAGGTGGACCAAGTGTTCTTCCATGACCCTGATGGCTATATGATTGAGCTCTGCAACTGTGAGAACATCCCAATCATTCCTATTTCTTCATGCTCTCTCAAGCCTCGTGGCCACAGCTTCAAGAAGACAGCTCCTTACAAGTGTGGATTCATGGAGAATGTGATGATGGAAAGCTTGAGCACCGACATGATCAATTTCTCCTTTTAAATCAACTAAGTGAAGAACCTTATCCTTCTTTCTTTTTCTTTGTAAGATAAAAAAAAGGGTTTGCTAGCTTATCAAGAAACGATAGGTTGGGAGATATCAAGATAAGTCTGTCATAATTTATGCTAAAACCTATACAAATGTGGTCTAGAAGTCTTCATTTGTAAGGGAATATGGTGGACCAAGGTAAATCTGTATTGCTATTGTATCATGTTTTGTTTGAAATAATAATAATAAGAAATTGAGTTGCTACTTGTACTGTTCACAAGCGGATTTGTCTTTATCTTTTGATTCTTTTCCACAGGAGGCTTTGTGTGATGAAGTTTTCAGCCTACCAAAATTGTGCTGCCTCCACAAAAAAGCACAAAGTAGAGCTGGCAATGGCCAGGTTAACAAATGGATGGTTCAAATTCAGTGCAGAAAAGTAGAAAGAGTTTATTCATGAAATAATAGTTTTCTCCTAATACAACCAATGTATTATAAATAGAGTTGGTTGATGTGTAGGTTCATGAAAACACATTTTTTTTTTTGTCTCGCAATTGTGGTCATGTGTTGTGGCCTTGTCAGAATGACTATATCCCACCAAAAATAAAAGTTAGAATAATCACTACAAGCCGAAGTCACACATTTATTTATTTTTGTCTCGTAACTGTGGTCATACATTTGTTTTGAACTCATCATATTTCTTGGAGGAGAGTCCCATTTAAATGATCAGTATCTTTCAAATTATATTTTTTTATATAAGAGTTTAGCAGTTAAATCTCTAGCCACATACTTAAAAAACAGTCATGTTATATCATGCTAGACAAAGCCATGGGATAACATGAAAAAAAATATGTTATGAATCGCTCTTGATATAAGACACAATAACTCTTTGATTTCAATCAAATCCTGTTTCATATGTATATTTTTTATGTTATAATCAATATTTGATTTAAAAGTTGCCACTGTTCTACGTTAGTGTTTCATGCATTTGTACACATCCCATCTTTACTAACTGACAGCACTCCCTGAAAAAAGCAATCCTGAACATCTCAACTTTTACAAGAGTATTGGCTCAAATTTCAGCTTCTAAAAATGTGAGGCTAATTTGACAGAACTTCCAAAACGTGTGATGATGTAAAGCAATAATAGAGGTGACAAGCTATGAACAAATCTTGAGTCCCCTTTTATTTCTGTTTGGGAAGTTATTCTATGAACAATGAAGATTACCAATTGATTATGTGCTTCTAATTGTGGACTGTAAACAGTGTCTAAAGTGTTTCTTTTTCTCGCCCAACTACTCATGCAAAGATGTTAAAACCTGTTTGATGAGTCGTCCATTTATTCATTAGTATAATATTAACGAATCCATTCAAATCCACCACCCCTGAAATGCAAAAAAAGTTGATCGTACAACAAATCTTAGCAATATTATGTGTCTCTTTAAAGGGAAGTTGGGAGATAAGATCACCAACTTCATTCATTCAAAAAGTCTTGCTTTTCTAAACCCAATTAAACTCTAGAAAAACACATGTCAGCATCTCATACATTTGTAATAAGGAAAATGATACTATGACACCGCATTTTCTCTTATTTCCGTTTGACATTCCGACGTGACATGTGCTGTCCCGCATAACAATGAAAGAAAAAACACAGTTGTTTTGGCACACATATGTCTCAGGGGTAGAATCTCTAAGTGGTTAGCTCAGTTCAAATAAGTGATTCACTGTGTGTAATTTTGGAACACACACATGTGTCTCAGGCGTGGTAGGTCTAAGTGGTTAGCTCAGTTCACCTAAGTGGTTCGCTGTGTGTAGTTTTGGAACACACACATGTGTCTCAAGAGTGGAAGGTCTAAGTGGTTATCTCAGTTCAAATAAGTGGTTCGTTGTATGTAGTTTTAGAATACACAAGTGTCTAAGGGGTGAAAACACTAAGTGGTTAGCGCAGTTCAAATAAGTGGTTCGCTGTGTGTAATTTTGGAACACACACATGTGTTTCAGGGGTGAAATGTCTAAGTGGTTAGCTCAGTTCAAATAAGTGGTTCGCTGTGTGTAATTTTGGAATACATACATGTGTCTCAGGGGTGGTAGGTCTAAGTGGTTAGCTTAGTTCACCTAAGTGGTTCGCTGTGTGTAGTTTTGGAACACACACATGTGTCTCAGGAGTGGAAGGTCTAAGTGGTTGGCTCAGTTCAAATAAGTGGTTCGCTGTGTGTAGTTTTGGAACACACATGTCTGAGGGGTGAAAGCACTAAGTGGTTAGCGCAGTTCAAATAAGTAGTTCGCTGTGTGTTATTTTGGAACACACACATGTGTCTCAAGGGTGGAATGTCTAAGTGGTTAGCTCAGTTCAAATAAGTGGTTCGCTGTGTGTAATTTTGGAACAGACACATGTGTCTCACGGGTGATAGGTCTAAGTGGTTAGCTCAGTTCTCCTAAGTGGTTCGTTGTGTGTAGTTTTGGAACACACACATATGTCTCAGGAGTGGAAGGTCTAAGTGGTTAGCTCAGTTCAAATAAGTGGTTCGATGTGTGTAGTTTTGGAACACACACGTGTCTGAGGGGTGAAAACACTAAGTGGATAGTTCAGTTCAAATAAGTGGGTTCGCTGTGTATAATTTTGGGACACACACGTGTCTCAGGGGTGGAATGTCTAAGTGGTTAGCTCAGTTCAAATAAGTGGTTCGCTATGTGTAGTTTTGGAACACACGTGTCTGAGGGGTGAAAATACTAAGTAGTTAGCTCAGTTGAAATAAGTGGTTCACTGTGTGTAATTTTGGAACACACACGTGTCTCAGGGGTGGAATGTCTAAGTAGTTAGCTCAGTTCACCTAAGTGGTTCGCTGTGTGTAGTTTTGGAACACACACATGTGTCTCAGGAGTGGAAGGTTTAAGTGGTTAGTTCAGTTCAAATAAGTGGTTCGTTGTGTATAGTTTTGGAACACACACGTGTCTGAGAGGTGAAAACACTAAGTGGTTAGCTCAGTTTAAATAAGTGGTTCGCTATGTGTAGTTTTGGAACACACACTTCTGTGAGGGATGAAAATACTAAGTGGTTAGCTCAGTTCAAATAAGTGGTTCGCTATTTGTAATTTTGGAACACATACGTGTCTCATGGGTGAAATGTCAAAAACAATTATATTTTCTCTTTCATTATTATGCGAGACCACATATACCACGTCGGAGTGTCAAACAGAACTAACAGAAAATGCAGTTTCAAATTATCATTTTCCTTGTAATAATTGTGTGTATTAGAATCTGTGTAGAGTAGATAAACAAGTTAACTTAAGAGAGAGCAGAAAAATGGAATTAGAGTGCAATTAATGCATGTAGAAGGTACAGGTGGAGAAGAAGAGGGAAGATTCGTGGCTTTGGTTGTTGTGGCTGAAAAGGAAAGAGAAGTTAGGCAGAGGGTAGGAAGGAAGAAAGAAACAAGAAACATGAGAAGGATGTGGGTCCCATGTCAGATAATTAATTGGTGGGTGAGAATGAAGTGTGAGTTGCTGTCAACCCCACATTGGCTTTGAACTTGTGGCTACGAAGTAATGTTTGAGGCCAACAGAGTTGACAAACACTCATTTATTGTGTCTTTGCAAAGTTCTGGAATCAACCCCCAAGGTCCCCCCACTTCTTCAAAATCCTTTCTTTTATCACACACTCTAATCATAGTCCTTCCCCATCATCATCGTCATCAACCACCACCTCCACCCTCCCTCACAAACAACACAACATTCAGTGAAAAACAAAACTATCATACCCACATGGATTTGGTGAACACCTGTACTCTTTTCTTCCTCCCTTCTCTTTTTATGTTCATATTATATTCATCATAATATAATATAGATAGATACACACACATATATGTATTTTTATCTATACATGTATGATGTTTCGTGTCTCACTTTAACTTTCTTTGTGTTTGTTGGCTGAAGCAATGAAAGTGAGAGAGTCCAACTATGCGAACGCTTTGTGATGCTTGTGAGAGTGCGGCGGCTATAGTTTTCTGCGCCGCTGATGAGGCTGCACTTTGTCGTGCCTGCGATGAGAAGGTGGTATTTTTTATCAGGAGATCTTCTTTGTGATATCTTGTGCTCATTTCGATATTGATTTGTGTTTTGGTGCTTCGTTTAGATCGCTGACTTGAATGTTATGATCTGGTGTTTGTTGAAAAGTGTGGCACAGTTACTATATTTCATTGGTAATTTAAGAATATTGAAAAACTTGGAGAAGTCCATGTATGTATGGGGTAACGAATTGAAGGGCTTGAAGGTTGACCCTCCAGCTTTATTGTAGCTTCATAGATATGCTTCGATCCGATTTGATCTTGTTGGGGTGTTGTGTGAATTGGATATCCGAGTTTTTATTTTACTTTTATTTGTGGTGGTTGTTATGGTCAACCCCTTTCAACCAATGGGTAGAAGATTAATCTTTTGGAGCTGACAGGTTCACATGTGCAATAAGCTAGCTAGTAGACATGTGAGAGTTGGTCTTGCGAGTCCAAGTGATGTGCCACGGTGTGACATATGTGAGAATGCACCTGGTAGGTAGTTTCCTCTTTCTATCCTTATGGTGTTCCTATGATGCTTATTGTTTATATGTGTTTACCCTTTCAATCTGGATGTAGCTTTCTTCTATTGTGAGACAGATGGAAGTTCCCTTTGTTTGCAGTGTGATATGATAGTTCATGTTGGAGGTAAAAGAACGCATGGAAGATATCTTCTGTTCAGGCAAAGAGTTGAGGTTAGTGACCCTCTCCTTTCCAACATGAATTGGTCTTAATATTTTCATTGAGTAAACCCACAATTTTGTATAGAGATTGTGAGTAGTGTTGGCTGTTTTAATCTCTAGTTTAACAAAACGCTCCCTAACTTTATAAAGTGTTATTCATTTTAATCCTTAGTGTTAGAGAAGAAAAACTAAAGTGAATAATGTTTTCCAAAGTCAAGGATTAAAGTGACCAATGCTTACAATCTTAGGGATTAAAGTGGGCTTTACTCATTTGTTATCTTGATACTTTTGGATTCCCTTAAAATGTGTAATGTCTCTTGTTCCATAGTTTCCAGGAGACAAATCTAGTCATGCTGAAAATCCGGTTTCACAGCCATTGGAACCTGGTGAGAGTAAAAGAGGACAAAATCCACTTCCCAAACTAAAAATGGGAGAGAAGCAGCAAAATCATGGGATGCCTCTGCTTTCAACGCCAGGACCTGATACTGATGGGCATACCAAGATGGAGACTAAAATGATTGATTTGAACATGAAGCCTAATAGATTACATGAACATACATCAAATAATCAGGTTAGAGTGCGTGGGAAGTAACCTTTGTTTTCCTAGTTAGAAATTTCTTTTCAAGTAAGGTTGTGTTTCACATAAATGGGATAGTAACCCTTTTAGTGCAAATCCATTCATCATGCATTAAACATAGTAAACTTGTTCAAATAGTTCTGATTGAGATATGGAACTAATTGAAATGTCATGTGATGTGATTGTCAAATTAATTATCTTGTAGGATCAATTTCTAGCTTTATTTGAAGCTTACATATTGCTTCCTTCTGAACCACGTATTCAATAAAACTTGTACGTGTGGTTGAAGAGTTGGTCTGAACAATAATATCGATCATAATATGGTTCCACTTGCTGTCATCTAATGGCTGGATGAAAGTAGAACCTTGAAAGTTGTTGTAACATTTGTACTAATGACATCTTGTCTTGTTGTGCTCAGGAATGATTTCTCCCTTTCTTTGCAGCCATAAATGGTGCAACTAGGCAATGCAGTTCTGACAGGATCCTACACCAAAAATCTACCACTGGCAAAAGCTTCATTTGTTGTCATGCATGCTAATCACAAGGATGGCATAGATATTCATCCTATTATGGAAAATGAGGCACCCAAATCTTTTGAGGAGTTTATTCGTCTATGTAGGAACTTAATTTGGTAGTTCAACACATCATATCTGTATTGCAAAGCATTGTTGATTGTATATCTATGATCGCTTCCAATGAATTGCGTGTTGTTGAATTTTGTTTTTGGTTTCAGTTTGTATGCTATTACTTCCCTCACAAAATTCAGAGGGGAATAAAATTAGTCAATTAGCCAAACACATCAATTGGCTTAAGTCATAGAGGTATTTGCAAATCATGTTGACTTAATAAGTTTTTGCGTTAATAGATATTGTCACTGTTCAACACTTCTTCATGCTCTGAAATCGGTGTCATTATCAGTGTAAGTTGTTGGAATACAAACCACAGGCACTTCATATGCAAATATGATTCTCCTGTCTCTATCAAGTTGATTACTCAAGGATTCTCCACCTAATGTCTTTACACCACATTTTTTTTTTTTAATCAAAGATAAGATACTTATTGTCTCATCCTTACGTGTTGAAGTTTCAACAAGTTTGATGTAAAGGCAATTATGTGCTGAGAAACTTGCCAAAATAGGGGATTGTTCAAAACGTTATTGGAGGATTATCCATTTGCATCGATGTCTTATGTCATGGTTATTGTCATTGATACCTTCTACACTCACCTCAAGTGTATTGTTTACTTTTCTTGATAAAAAAAGGTATCATTATATTAACCAACAAAGTTAGACATAATAAATATTTAGGTCATCAAATAGGTTGATTAGGATATATAGTTCCTACTTGAGAAAAAAATATTGGAGTCACAAATTTTACTTTAATGGTCGATTTTATTTTAAATTATAAAACATAAAGTGATAATGGGTAATATTCAATTCATGAAAAAGAGCAACAATTTTTGTGATAGATGAGATATTAGAACCTGGTTTTTTATATAAAATTGCTGAGTCCTTAAGCACAGTCAAGAAAATCAATACCCCATTTATTTAGTGGCTTTTGGTTGGAAAGCATTTTACTCGCCTGCTATGATTCCAAGATTTCTGATATTTCTCCAGATTAGATATCTATATTCATTTTGGGATGACACGTGGTTCTGGGATTTTATCCAAAATCCACTTAAATTGTTTAAAATATAAGTCGATGTTTATTATTAGAATATATTTATTAATGTCTAATCATTTAAAAATTTATATGTGCTTTTTAAGATATATAATATAACACAATTTAATTTCCATGAAATTTATTTATAATGAACATGTTAAAAATATGGTTTTCAAAAATTATTTTTTCGTCCTACTGGGAGCTGGTGGAGGCCATTGACCTTTTACCTTTTGTTACGTAAATTTAAGACCTTTTGGTGATTTTTCAAGATTAATAGTATATTAAAGTCAATTTTTTTAAACAAACAATTAATAGAATTAAAGTAGTAGTAAAATTAAGATTTATTATATTGAAGTGATTTATACTCTTACTATGCGTGTGGGTCCAAGTGGGAGGAGGTCGAAAAGAATTTGTAGCCATGAAAGTCTCTTTCTGTCTATCATTCATGCATAGTGAAGTGGTCAATTATTCAAAAACCATGGCTGGAAAACTAGATTATTCCTACTATCCATCAGTGTGTTTATTTATTGAGTTGATTTAATGTGAGTGAGTTGATGTGGATGATATTGGGTTGGAGAATACCCAGTTTGGTATGTTGGGAGGTGAGGCACTCTCTGATGAAGAGTTTGGTGGTCTTGTACATATCGGACCAATAGAAAGATGCAGCAAGGTGATGAGGCATAAAATTAATCATAGCGATGGGTAATGATCAGAAAAGGTGTGGATGCTTGGTTGTGCTGGTTAGGACGGTAGAATGTGTCAAAACTCAATGGCACAACGTTGTTCTTCAAGTGTTTGGAAAGCATTGGTGAGTAGAATTTGAAGACTTGCATGCAGGGACAATGCTTCTTGCCGAAGATGGCAATCGGGAAACCTCTTTCAGAATAACGCCAATACCTATTCCAAATGCATTCATCTCAACTACCAAACGGAGAGATCAGGCAAGGACAGACTTTTTTAGAATATATTGTAATTTTGTAAACGTTGTACGAACTGCAATGGATCATTACATCATTGTAATTTAATAATGTTCGTGGATAGTAAAATAAAAAAGCAAATATGACTTAAACAAAATAGTTATTACAATTAAAGTGAAGTGAAAAAAAAAATGGCAAAAAATAATTTGAATAAACACTTGTTAGAAAACAGCACAAATCTACAAACTATCATAATTATAACTAAAAACAATTCTTATTTATTTTATCTCATCATATGACAGTATAAAAACCTATTTACACTTTGTATATCCGCTTATTTTTAACAAACTTTCAAATAAATCAAACTAATAGATAAGTAGATTACGCTCCAACTTAATAATAGTAACAATAATACAGATTAGGATTTAATAATAATAATAATGATAATAATAATAATAATAATAATGCAGGTCAGGATTAGACTTGCAAAAGCCGGATGTGTTTCGTTTCTACCCTTATTTATAATGAAGAAGCTCATACATCTCTTAATTTTTTCCTCCAAACAAACCATATAACTAACCAAATTAACATTGGTTTTGTTTATTGAAAACCGACCCTAAAAGCTTTCTAATTAACTTTCTGTCTAAAGAATAGATTGAGAATCCATGAAATCAAATTCAAAATCGATATCAGTCTAATTGATATGCAAATTTTTAAAAAGAAAAGTTGCCTCATCAATACTGTTTATTTTCAATGATTAAGCAACATCGTTTTTATAAACTATAGCAACTAACTGAATCTCGTTACACTGAAAGGCAAAGCAAAAGAAATATTTTACATTAGCGTTGTGGAAGATGTCAATGTTAGAAAAATTACATGACAGAAATTTAACATGTACAAATGTAAAATAGCTGTACAAATGTAATATAGCTGTACAATTGCCATAGATAGCACCGTGAAACGATAACGATGATGGAAAGCTGCACCATATATAGGAAGTGTCCGACCTGCAGTGGTGAAAAAGGCTAAAACATATTTGTTTTGAATGTTTTGAAACAACCAGAACTGATTAAAAAAAGACACTTTCCTACATATAGGATGGTAAGGAAAAGAGAAAGTGAAAAAAAAAAATGGAAACAGATAAAGAATAAAATGAAAATTAAAGGTGTTTAGTTGAAGAAAATATAAATAAAACTAGATAAATAAATGAAACATGAGAAGGAAAATATATATGTGAAATCCAATTTTATCTATCACTATTATTTCTACTCCCCCCGTCCAACCAATTCACATGAAAATGTTAAATAGGGGGGGAGGGGGATGGTCTGATGTGATCCCTTTGGATCCACGAAAACCAAATGCTACGAGTAAATCACATAAGCTCTCCATTTGCCACATCATCACTAAGTTTATAGATATGTTGGTTGCAATGTGGACCCAATTAGAAAAAACTTAAAACTAGAGAGACTAGGATGAAAAATGGGTGAGACCCAAGACAAACAGAGTAAATAAATCAAACAGAAAACGTTTGGCGTGAATGTGGCGTGACAAATGAAGAAAGTGATCTATTACTGACTGCTAAGACTTGGAGTTGATTTTTAAGATTGAACTAAAAGATGAGATTTAAGAAAAAAATACCAGGGTTATTACTTGATATGTGAATAAGGTATAAAATAGAAGAACGCACAATAAAAGAAATGTACCATCATCATGATTGGAATAAGGTATAAAACTGGAGAACGCATAATAAAAGAAATGTACCATCATCATGATTGGAATAAGGTATAAAACAGAAGAACGCATAATAAAAGAAATGTACCCTCATCATGATTGGAAGAGAGTTATTGTTGCGATATAACCATTCTTCATCACCTGCTAACATCACCAGAATATTAGTGATCTCTTCAAAGAATCATTGTGGACTAAACTATAGAATAGCAGGACATTATAAATACAAAGGACACACCTCAAAAGCAATATTTTGATAACCATACACAAACGTAGAACCAAAGGGATTACTTGCAGAGCCTTGCGTTTGGATGGCAGCTCGTCCACAATCCCCAAGTATTTCCTAAAAGAATCAATTGCAAATATTATATGATATAAACTTTGATTAGTCATTATGAAAAAATCACTTCAAATGCCAGTCACTATTCTCTTCTACAAATTGCTTCATATATTTCAAGAAAAAAAAAAAATTCCATAACTCCATAAGATATAATCCAATAAAAGGGATAGAAGACCACCTTCACTTGTTCCCATTTGGTGCTAGGTGTAATAACCCTCTGTTTGCTATTATTTACTTCATCGAATGATCCCCCAACTGCTGGAAAGGTCAAAAATAGATTTTATTTCTTAATTAACAACAAAAATTTACAATCAACCATTACATCAAGACCAAAATAAACACACTATTGCAAATAAAAGATTGCTTACAATCTGCACCATAGATAACAAAGTTGCACTTAATGTAAGAATTGAAATCCGCATGACCGGGGAAGTTGGTGTGTAGCACAAACTTCTTGATTTTGTGAGTCTGAAAATACAACAGACATGTGGAGTTTCCATTATCAGTCGTTTCACCATGTAAAGAAGCAAAAGCACGATGGAAGATACAAACCTTTCCATCAAATAATATGTCCAGACCACGAGTGAAATAATTATAAAAGTAATCTCCACATAGAGTTGTCCTTGGTCGAAGATCAGAGGCAGAATGAATACCCATTTGATCCACCTACAGAGTTAGAATTAAGAATCACACTTCATACAAACCAAAACTCATTCAGGAAGTTCACCAGTTCAAAATATTATGAAGTTGTTTTATGCTCAAGTTATACTTCAGACCTACTTAAGTAAATATATATTTAGTGAATATCAATACTTCTCCATGAAGAGAGTAACTAACAAGATTAGAAGAAAAAATATATCAGCTGCAGATTTTCTTTTGACTGTTAACTCGACCTTAATAACTTCTGTTTGGACACACCCCAATTTTTAGTATTTAGAACTTATCCACTGCAGAACCCAAAAAAAAAAGTGTCAAGTACAGCATTGCATGTATTAAGGGGATTTTCTTCTAAAGCATTTGGTAGAGACTAGAGATCACACTACAAAATCTCCTTGTATCTCGCATTTAATCATGCTTTTGGCTTCCATATATAACACATTATGCAACAACCATAAGAAGTAACAAATCTATGCAGCTATGCATACAAAAAATTCTTGAAAGAAAAAGCAGAAAAGAAAATAGCAAAGTAGAAAGCTGAAAGAACGAGCAGTTCATATAAGCCATAGCATGCGAAACATGGCATAGAAGAGAGGGTGATTTTGGAAATAGTGGATCATATGTATCTTCTTCCTTTAATTTTCTTCCCCCGTTGACCCTGTGTTTTCACTTTTATCCATCTATCCAAACAGCAGAAATTCCATTGTGTCCTCTCTTTTCTCTTAACCAAATTACCAAACAAAGGCATAGACTAAAACATGAATGAAACAATCAATTTCCTAGGTCCTTATAATAAAGTAGAAGATATAGTAAAGATTGAATTCTATACTACTTGCGGACTGACTCAGCGTGTACACCATAATCTGAAAAACAGAACTGTATAGATTTTCATAAATAAAAATTTCCTCAGTACACCAATCATAAGTACAAAAAAAGAGTCAGGTTCTGTAGACATCTATGCAACATATATCAGTTTAGTTCCACAATAAAACCTACAAATTAATGACATTCCATTCAAAAAATTAGTAATTAATGGTATGAGCACCTGCTTTTGATGAATTCCACAAGGACGGCCAAGCTCAGTCCACACATCCTGCACAAAACATTAAGCATTGCATAAACTTTCGTTCAGATAAAGAATATGAAAGACGTGGATGATGACAAAAAGAAGTAACAAAAAGCATAGCAAATTCATCCACTAAAAGCAGATCTCAAATGGTTTCAATTGTATGTAGCAGTACATAATGTTTACCTGAGGAGATGCACCGAATGGAATGTGCTGAGAGCCAACTGTGAAATACAATTCTTCTCGCAGCTATATTAACCAAGAAAAAATTGAATTAGATGTCAATACTACAAATCACCTAGCCAACTGTGAAATACAATTCTTCTCGCAGCTATATTAACCAAACTGAATTAGACGTCAATACTACAAATCACCTGGTCAAATCAGGAAAAATGTTTCTCTAAAATGAAGCCAACTAAATGTGTCATTCTAAAGAATCCAAAACCCAAACTGATATAGGGTTTAAAGGAACCAAACCTTCACATGGACCTCTTCCATATAAATGCTTCCAGCAGGTAATGGTGGAGCAGAAGCCTTATCCATTAAAGATCCCACCCCAACCTTCTTACCAGAGGAGCTGTCATATACAGAAACACGACAGGTCACTGGTGTGGTCCCATCAGGAAACTCCAATGGCAATTCCACTGTCATAATTAAAAGAGAAAGTGTCAATGTAATAAAATAAGAAAACTAGGTACAACATTTCAATTTGAAGATGATATAGTAAATACCTCCACCGTCCTGACAGCAGTCTGCAAATTGACTTGGAATAGGAAAGGCAAAAGAAAGACCCTAAAGAGCAATCCAGAAATATAAAGCAAAAAGTATTATTAACACAGAATCGTAAAAAACCAAGGCAATAGTAGATAAGCATTTGATATCCAAACTATGTACCGGATAGAATAGGGTGTAAATGCCTCTATCCTTGTCAAATATTCCAGGATATGTGGGCCCAAACAATGCATATACAGCAACAAAAGTAGCTAAAGTTGACGGTCCCCTAGAAGTGGAAAAAATCATCAATAGTTCAACAATAAATATATACTAAAATTACAAGTCCAAATACTCACCCAATTAAGGAGGTCGAATAGCGCATCTGAAGTCGCTTTACATCAAATATTTCAATAAGCCGCAGTCTCTAAAATAGAAAAGAAATGGTTCATGATGACAAAGTCTTCCAGTCATGAACAGATACCAGTGTATAAAAGCACCATATAACAGTTTAGAATGATTGAAAACGTAAGAAATTATGCAAACAACAGTGTTAGTGCTTGAGATCTTCGAGAAGAAAAAGATATCAGTTAATGCGCCATTACTTTTGAACAAAGTAGAAATGTCAGGCACTCATGTTTAAAAAGTCAATTCTCAAGCATGGTACATCTTGAGGGGAAGGAGCACATCACTGTAACAAAAGAAACAGACATAGTGTAGAAAAGACAAAAACTTCAAACAGTTCACCCCAACTAAGTTGCACAAAAAATAAAGATAGCCAAATTTTAAACATGCATTATCACATTGGTTCAACAGTTTCTATTTGGACAGGCACAGTACCAGGACATCCTCATACAATTTCATTCTCATTATCCTCTTATCAAGTTTTACTATGCAAGCAGAATAAGCTTCAATGACAATGCAACTAACTACAGACTCTTCTAAGATAATCCAAACCAATAACATTCAGAACTCATACCTTTTCGCAGAAATTCTTAACACGCTTGCTGAGTTTGCATTTTCAAATGCGTCAGACTAATTTAGTTGCTTTGTTTAGTTATTGTTCATAATACCATAGAGCTACCAAAGCATTAGTAATGGCCCATCATATCATTTCTAAACTTACAATAATAGCTAGTCAAGCACTCAAGTTTCCAATTAAAGACATAATAAACAAAAACTTGACTAACTGATACACATCATTTCATGCTTTCCAAATAAGGACTCTACACAAAAGAATAAATCAACCACTGGAGCAAGATGAAGGACTAGAAAAACATATAGACCTGAGACCACGGATCGAATCGAAGATGGAAGCCATGATCTGGAAAACTGATAACAATATCCAACTTCAGGGGTTCCTGCATGTGCATTAGAGCAACTTAAAACAAATAAAAAAATCATCTCTTAGAAAATAAAAACAACAGCTGTCTCACAAAGGCGATGCCACCAATAGTAGCCTGCCTGAAGCAGACACTAAAATCACTCGAACAAGTTCACACAATCATAGCCAAGAAAAATGACAAGAACTAAAGCCATAACCATTTGTGACAAACCTCATCAAAATACTTGACATGCACCACGTCATATATATTAGGCTGCTGCTCTATCTGAGCAAATGCTTCGCAAACAGGCATCCCTAAACAGTATAAGGAATCGGCAACAAGCCAAGTCAGTAAACACATTAACAAAACATAAACCATAAACATTAATAAATTTAGCTGTATCAAAATATTGAATAACTTGACTTTGAATATGTGTGATAACTCAACAGTCAAGAGACAAAAGGCAAAATTAAATTACCATGTCTTAGACCTAAATTTACATAAAGAGAAGTGAAAATCCGAAACGGATTGGATTAGTGTTGAATTGAAAATATTGTGAGAGAATAATTACCTAGAGTGAAGGGTCCGATACCGAGACCGGGTCGGAGATCGAGAACGATAGCTCCCATGGCTGTGCCCTCGCAACGGCGACGGGGTCTCTGCAACATAGTGGTTGTGAAAATAATTTGGGTTGGGAAATTGGGGGTGAAGGAAATCCCTCCGTTACTTTCTGTGAAGAAATCAAACGGTAACAGGAAGGGGTGGAATGTTTATGTAGGGTTGTGGAGGATCCGATTCGATTTCGTTGGACGGAAAAACGACCTTCGGTTTCCTTGTTCAACACCCCAAACGCAAAAGATGCTCCTCTCGCACGCCACGGAAACCCACCTCACCTAAATTTTTTGTTTCTTTTTCTTAAACGGTTTGGTCTTGTTTGATAGATACCCAGGGTGTTATGTCAAGCCCTTTCTTGAAAAAACACTACTAGTTCTTATGTTTTACAATTATTTTATATTAATAAATAAACACTTACTTTTTGTAGGGAAGAAGACACACAAAAATATAAACATATAAAATAGATGATGATACAAGACAAGTAGTAAAATAAAAATAGATTATCTCCTTCTTTTCTATGCTTTCATCCCATCAGACACACCTTTATCTTTTTTTAACTTGAAAAATATATATTTTTATAATCGCTAATAAAATGAACATGCATACTTTTAAAAAAAATGAATTACAATTCAAGATGACTATGACACACAAAACTATATAGTTTTAATAAAAACAAATGGTAATGAAATAAAAACATTCTGCAACATATTTTTCTTAGCGTTGCTTCCAATTTTGATCTATAATTTTCTTTCTGTCTTTCTTTTTTGGTAAGAATTTTTGGTTTTCCTTTTACATGGTTCTTTGGAGTATGTATTTGGGGTTTTTTTATGTATTTATGAATTTTAAAAAAATGCTCTATAGCACTTTTTTTCTTTAATACTCACTTAAAAAGTGTGTTTTTTTATTTTCTTAAATTGTAGCATTTTTAGTTTTGTAGGTTTTCAATTTTTTCTTCTTTTTATTAATGCATGTTTTGTGTTTTTTTCATTTTCTAAACTCGTCAGTTTTTAAAATATTTTTTCTGTTTATTTGTGAATGTTCTTTTTAGTTGGGTGTTTTGAATTTTATTTAATTAAATTTAAAAAATACTTAAATATAATGTTGTAAATTTATTTTTATTTATTATATAAGTATATTTTTATATTTAGTTAATTAATAAAAAAACCATGTTAATTTAATGTAATTTAAAATAATAGCACTGCATTTCACATTCAAAAGGAAAATAAAATTTTGAATAATATTCTAATTAAAGAAGTTAACCAAACATTTATCATTGAGAGTTTGTCACAACCTGACGTTCTTAGTTGTATTCAAATTCAAATTCTAATACATGGTAAATGGGTGTATTATAACTCGTGTGTAGATTTATAGTGGCATTTTGTCATTATCATCATCTTTGTTTTTTTTTTCTTTTTAATTTCATTATCGAACCATTGTGAGATATTGTGAGTGAATTGGTAAGAGTCCATGAATGATATTGAATTTTATGTAGAGGGTGATATGATATATTATAAATTGATTTTTTTTTTTGTCATTATACATATTATCAACATTTTTCAACATAATAATATATAATAAATTATCTATTACTTTTTTAATTATTATTATTAATTTTATTTTCTTAAAATATAGAAATACTTATATTTTTAAAAAATTAAAGTTAATAATAGTAGTTACAAAGAAAAAAGTGAATAGTCTGTAGTGTATTTTGTGTTAAAAGATGTTGATAAGTTAATGTGTAGTTACTTTTAGTATTTTTTTTAATATTTTAATAATTTATTTACATTTTTGAAAATATAATAAGAATAAGATAAGAATATGAAATGTATATCATAAAAAGAAATTTCATCATAAATATCATAGATTATTTCTATTAAAACTACAATTTTTAACTATTTTTATTGTTAATATTGTTAAAAAATATTATTATTATCATTAACATTTTCTTTTATTATTATTATTGTTCATATTTACTAATATGTGAATATGTACATATGTTTACATCACTTTATTTTTGAAAGTTAAGTAAGAATATAGATAAAGTCTATATTTACATCACGTTATTTTTATTTAACAGGTTGTTTTAAGGAACACCACGTGTAAAATAGTTTCATTAATTAAAATATGCACAGAAAACAATTTAATGTCTAAAGCAAAACAGATGTGAAATGAAAATACATGTATGTCATGCATTCATGTTAGCAAACTACTTCATCAAATAAGTGTGCAGGAATTTATTTTGTTGAAAGATAATAAATACTACATTGCAATTCTAGCATTGGAGATTAGTTTTCATTTAATGCTTATCTTCTCCTCAACTTGCACTGAGGGCAGACTATATAATTAAAATTCATAATGTATTTTTATTATAATATAATAAAAATTATATATATATAATTTTTATTTTAATGGAAGAAAAAGTTTAATCACCATACGATGACACCATACGTCTTTTAAACCTCGACAAATGTTTATTATTACAGGGATTTTTTCGCACTAATTAGTTTTTGTATGTTTATAGATTAATTCATACTAAATAAAAATCCTTAAATTTCTGTAAGTTTTATGATACATGAATATTAACACAATCCGATAAATGTTTTCCATTTTTAAATAAAAATTATTAACGAAAAACACAAATGAAATTAATATAAAATGAAGAATAGGTGAATTCCAATTTTCATTTATAAAAATTTGTTTATCATGCATTTCAAAATTATGCATTAAGATATAATATTTTAAAATATTTTTATTCAAGCATTTTCGGTAACTTGATTGATCTCACTTTTTCTAATTCTATCTCCCATTTGAAAAAAAAAATCTTTATCGCCTAGCTTCTTTTTGCATTTTTCCAAATTTTATTTTAATTTTTCAAAATTTGATTATATTTTACAATAGTTAGGAGTGAATGATAATTTTTAGTTGATTAGCTTTTCAATTAGAGTAAGTTATCGGCTTGAATAGTTTTCTTTTGTTTTTGTTGTTTAAGTTTTCATTGATTTTAAGTTAAATTTAGATTAAAATTTGTTATATTTAGATATTTTACTTTAAATCTATAAAGTTTGAGTAATTTTTTTGATTAAGTTGAGAGTTGCTTTAAAATAGATTGTCAAAATAGAGTTATTTATGTTTGTGGTATAGTATTATAATAAATGATTCAATTGTGAAAATGATTGTTACAATATTTTGGTTTTTACATAGAGTTAATGTTTTGTTTGAAAACAATTTAAATGTTTAAAATTGATTAAGAATATTATTTGAGTTTTTTTTTATATTAATATAGGATTGTTTTTAAATACTTTAAATTTGACATTTTTGTTGAGATATTGACATAATGATTAGATTGTATATTTTAAATTTATTAAATTGGATTTCAGATATTTAGATTGATAGATCTGTTCATAAATAAGTTTATAAGTTTAATATGAATAAAATATACAATAAATTTAAATGGTCATGATTAAATTGAAATGAATGAATGATAATATTTGAGTGAATTATGTATATATTAATAATCTTGAATTCTTTTGAAACTTATATTTGATAAAGTGATTTTGAATAAAATTTTTAAAAATATATTTAATTATGTTGTATAAGATTAATTTTCTAATATTTTCATTCAAGACTTTTTGTTTAAAAAAAATAGAAGAAAAACTCATCATTTACTCATATTTTTCGCTAAAACAAAAATAGAGTTGAGAATTAAAACTCAATCTTATTTTTGTCTAAACGAAGAATTTATCACTCTAACAAAAGTTATTATTTTTAATTTATAGTACATAAAAATCAATGCAACAAATATAAAAATAGTAAAATAATTAAAATAAATATTTAATATTTTCCAATTACTTCTTTGTATTAATTCTAAGATAGTAGACAGAAATAAATTAAAAACAACAAAAAAATATATTAGAAATACAAAAGATAATAAAAAATAAAAAATATAAACTAACATAATAGTTTCTAACTCTTAAAATAAATTATTTGATCAATTTTACAATGGTATAAAACTAAGAACTAGCTTTTTAATTTTAGCAAATACACTTTTAATCTTTCAAAATTATAAATGCGTCAAGTATATCATAACATACTATAACATACTACAAACTTCATTAATAACAATGATACATTTATAATTTTGAAGAATTATAAAAATACTAAAAAATGTATAATATATTTTTATATTCCCTTGATCTACTAGTATAATATATTTTTATATTCCCTTGATCTACTAGTAAAATATTTGTGACATTGTTTTTCTTTGTACTGAAATGACCCTAATCTACACACATAGGGGCTTTTAATTTCAAACAAATTGAATGACAGACCCTGCTATTTCCAGTAACAGAGCCCATCCACAGGCCGAACAAAGCATTTATTAGGTTAGCATCTTCACATAAATAATGCCGCAAGTTCTTGACTAATGACAGGTATCACAACAGTGACGTTATTCACCCTAACCTCTCTCACAAATCACTATTTCCAATAATCACTTACTTTCATATGCAATTTGCCTTCACAATAATATTCCATTATTCTATTGCACCACAGGGATTTCAATTGTCTCCTTCCAGGAGCTGGCACAGTGTGAAATCTGCTTCTTATGTTTTGGGTGCATCACGGGAAAAGTTATTGCCCTCCCCGTTTCAGAAAATTACCATTTCAAGGATTTAACAAAAGAATGTAGATAGATGGGAAAGCTAGTGACAAAGCGGAACAAGTAAGCTTGCCTTCTTTTTCACCCAACATCCACTTTGTGCCTCAAGAATAAAAACAAGCCTAACTTTCCCTTCTTAAATCGGAGCAAAAGGTAGTTTTCGTAAAGAAAATCAATTATTTCTTTCACTAACAAGCCTTCAAAATTCTTGTGTTCTTAATAAGGTTTTTGTTTTGAGTACTTGTTTCTCTATTAGGTACTTGAAGAAGGTGAATAAATGACAATGACTTTAATTATTTAAATTTTTCTTTTCAAGTTTATTTGAAGAAGGTGAATAAATGTGGATTTTCTGAAACCATGTAAGATAATCTATTTACTGACCATTGCTAAACTTATGATAGGACTAATAATAGAGTTCTCTCTTAAATAGTCATCTAGCATTAGGTTATTAGGTTGAGAATGATACATATAAATTGTGATTTTTTTGTTTATCTAAAATGGAAAAGATATTAATAATTAATTAATGAAGAAAGTAAAATAATTTTAGGCGTGTTATGAGCGTTGAAGAAAATAACCAAGTGGCTCCCACTTTGGCTGGCCTCACCACGGCACCCCACTAACCACGTGGTGCTCGATAAACACAGAATCGCGTACTCAAAAGGAGTCGCGTTTGACGATTCAGAACTTTGAATTCTCACTAGATGAAAAATTGAAAACATGTAGAAAAGCAAAAACCAGAGAGAGAAAGTAGGAGTAAGAGGAGCTTCCACATTCAACCAATCCGCAGCGAGCATGTCATCTACCTTCTTCTCACTCAGAGGTCAGAGTTCCACATACTCTCTCTCTTGCAATCGGGATCTCTCCGCTTTTTGACACCAATTTACCAACAAAAACAAACACTGCCTTGTTGCATCTGCCTCTGCACTCCAGTTCCCTCTCCATGTTAGGGTTTTCTCTCTCCCACGCTTCGCTCCTTATGTTCCGGAATTATTGATTCTCTTCCTTCGATTAGATTCGATTCGATTTCTGCTCGCCATGGAGCAGCCGCTTCAACCGCTGCCGGAGGCTGCGGCCAACGCCGCTCGCCCTTCGGAGGACTCCCGACTTGTGGGAGCCTCTGTCGCGCCAGCTGGCCACGCTGATGTGGCCGAAAAAGATGTTAATAGTAGCGTGCCGAATTTGGAGGTTGCTGTCGTCGAAGGCGCCGTTTTGAAACGGAAGCGTGGTCGTCCAGCCAAGGGAGCTCCGAAAGTGGCGCCTCTGGTGAGGCAGAAGAAGGACGAGGAGGATGTTTGCTTCATTTGCTTCGACGGTGGGAGCCTCGTTCTCTGTGATCGGAGGTGAGTTATGATTGATTGTCTTTGATTTAGCTGGTGTGTGATAGATTCTATCTCTGCTTCTCTTTTTAGTCTGCAATTAAGATAGCTTATGCGTTATGGTTTTCAATTGTATTCACTTGTGTCAGTTTCAGTATATATTTATTATTTAATTTCTCTATCTTTTGTTTTCCCTTTTTAGGGGTTGTCCTAAAGCGTATCATCCGACGTGTATTAAACGAGACGAAGCGTTCTTTCGATCGAAGGCCAAGTGGAATTGCGGTATGTTGATTCGTTTATTAAATTTATGCAATTGGATTACTCACCCTGTGTGTTCTTTGTAATATTTGGTTTGATTTCCTATGAGTGTGTCATATATTATCTGGATTTGCTAGAAAGATTTGGAGTGGTACTGCTGCTGTAGATTAGAGATTACACAGAATCAACTTAATAACCTCCAATGCTATTCATCTCACCTTAAACTGAGTGTCGTATTTATGACATTTGACAATTAAGGCACTCTTACATAATCTGTCTTTTAGAAGACTATTGTCTCTATATGTTTTGGATTTTAATATCTCAGTTTGCATTAAAACTGGACTGTTTTCCGCTATTAACCATTTGTTTTTTGTGCTATTCAGGTTGGCATATATGTAGCGCCTGTCAAAAGGCGTCGCATTATATGTGCTATACTTGCACGTACTCTTTGTGCAAGGGATGCACAAAAGATGCTGACTTTGTTTGTGTAAGAGAGAATAAAGGTTTGTGCGGAATATGCATGAGGACTATAATGCTGATTGAGAAAAGTGTCCAAGGAAACAAGGAAATGGTATGTTAAACTTTCTTATCTATGCTGCTTGGTGCCCTAGTACTTTTATCATGCCGGATTACTTGTGTTGAGTTAATGTTGTATGATTGCTCGATGGTCTAATTCTTTATTTTTTTTTATCTTTGTTTTCATTGTACTACCATTACAGTGTGAAGTGGATTTCGATGACAAAAGCAGCTGGGAGTATCTTTTCAAGGTTTATTGGATGTATTTGAAAGGGAAGCTATCTTTAACATTTGATGAGCTCCTACGAGCTAAAAACCCTTGGAAAGGTGTTGCTCCTATGAGTTATAAGGTTCAAAGTCCCCATGAACTTTATCATCTTAGAGATGACAAAGGTTCTGGTTCCGAGAACTCTTGTATAGACATAGAATCAAATAATTTGAAGAACAAGAGGCCCAAGAGACAGCCAAAGCTTCTTGGCAAGGGTGATTGCCTGGACAGGATAGGTTCAGGTGGCGACAGAGATATGTCTATGCCTGAGTGCACAAAATGGGCATCGAAGGAGCTACTAGAGTTTGTTTCACATATGAAAAATGGTGATACATCTCTCCTGTCTCAATTTGATGTCCAGACTCTCTTGTTGGAGTATGTAAAGAAAAATAACCTTCGTGATCCTCAACAAATGTCCGAAATTGTTTGCGATTCTAGACTACTAAATTTGTTTGGAAAAGCACGAGTTGGCCAAATTGAAATGCTAAAGCTCCTTGAATCCCATTTTCTTTTAAAAGACAATGGACCTGCAGAAAATACTTTTGGAGCAGGAATTATGAATACTGTTGCTAGTGAAAGGGAGGCCATTGACAATTACAATAAACAGTTGATGTTAGTTAATGACAAGAGATGTAAAACAGATAATAAGGCTGACGTTCTAGTTCCGCTAAATAATCCAGATGCATATGCTGCAATAGATGTTCACAATCTTAACTTGATCTACTTGCGGCGATGTCTGATGGAGAATCTAACTGAAGATATTGAAAAGATTCACGAGAAGGTTGTTGGTTCATTTGTGCGGATAAGAATATCTAGCAGTGATCAAAAGCAAGATATGTATAGACTTGTCCAAGTTGTAGGTAAATGAACTTTTACAGCTTCCAATACCTAGTAAATTACTCTTTTGTTGCACATGACTTGAAATAGTAACTATTGTGCAGGTACAAGCAAGGTTGCTGAACCATACAAAATTGGGACAAGAACAACTGATATTAAGCTTGAAATTTTAAACTTAAACAGGAAGGAGGTCATATCCATTGCGGAAATTTCTAATCAGGAGTTCTCCGAGGTGAAAATAGATATCATTTTAATCTAATTACCTTCAGCAAAATCTCTAGAACGTGTAGAAGAGTTAAGTTTCTTCTATGTAAGTTTGCTGATGGTTAATATATTTGTTCATTCAGGATGAATGCAAGCGGTTGCGTCAGAGTATAAAATATGGACTCTCGAAGAGATTGACTGTGGTTAGTGTGCTGCATATTATTTCAATTTCATGAAGTATGCTGTATTTTGTTTTTAAGATGACTATTTTTTTGGCTGTAGGGAGAGATTCTAAAGAAGGCATTAACACTTCAAGCAATTAGAGTTGATGATGTAAGTTCCTTTCCTTATGTTTTTTTCCTGCAACCTATCAAAATGAAAGTATGATCCATGATTAATGTTCATTTTTATTGTAAGAAAAATTCAAAACATAAAAAAGCATACAGATATTATATGTCACTTAAGTACGTCTACTAATCTAAATCATTTTGAATGGAACTTAACGATTTCCTGGTGGACTCTATTTGGATTTAGTGAAATGTTTGGGTTGAAATAGAAATGCTTTTTCTTTAGGGGCATAAAATTTCCCTCCTCTTTTATTGTCAGAGTAATACTTACACACTCACACATACACACACTCAAGCATGATAATTGTCATTCTTTAATATTGTACCTTTAAAATATGACCAGCCATATATTTTGTCCTTGATTTTAAACATTATGCTCTCTTATTGATATAGTTGCTGGAAGCTGAGATATTGCAGCTTAGTCATCTTCGTGATAGAGCAAGTGAAAAGGGGCATAGAAAAGAATATCCTTTATGATTTACTAATTTACTCTTTGGTGTTCATTCCTTCCAATACACTAACTGTGGGTACTGAATGATAGATAGTATGATTCTGCAACTATTCATTATCCATTGGTATAGTATATGCTCATGAATATACAGTAGTTTATGCACCAAGCCATTACGGGTGCTTAGCTGAATAGATGCTAAAATCTTGGGAATTCTATGGAGGCATACATGTTATAAAGTAGTTTTATTTGTTAATTTTATGTTTTATTTTGTCTTGTGCATCTATATATTATTGCAGGAATTACGTTTTTATTTTATATTACTGTGTCGTCAAATTTATGTGTGCTTATTTTATAAATGCAGTCATGGGACATGCTGCACTATTTTGCTTTTAACAAAAAATTGGACATACAAAACACATTTGTAAACTAGATTGAAATTTTAACAAAAATGGGTTAAGCAATGAGTGGGTAGGTTCTCATTAGTTGTGAGTGGCTTCTCTGCATGTGTTCACGTTTGCATGCTGGCAAAGGTTCCTTGACCAAACTGCACGCTTAAAGAATATGTGGAGAAGTTGCATCTACTGAACTCTCCAGAGGAGCGTCAACGCAGGCTGCATGAAATTCCAGATGTACACTCTGACCCCAATTTGGATTCAATGTTTGAGTCTGATGAAGATGATGGAGAGTCAGATGAAAGGAAGCAAGGTAGCATTCATTTGCTCCACAGACATTGTTTTCATGTTTCTTTTGGAAGTTGTCCAAACAATGTTTGTCTCATGGTAACAGTAATTATGTATATGCAGATAACAATATAATTTCAAAATATCTTGGGTTTGATATAAAAGAGAGGGGCTCTTTTTTCCCAAGAAATTCAAATGGTGTCTTCAATGACGAGGGAGGCAAAACACAAGACTTGCCTGTTACCCGAGAACATGTTGGGAATATATGCACAGTGAAGAACTGTGATGATACAGCTATCGAGGATAGCTCTAATACAGTTGTGAAATCAGAAGTTTCTAGTGTTGCACTGGACATTTCATCATCTCTTATCCCTGCGGTGATGCAGCAGCCACTTAATGATTTTTTGAATGATAGATCATGGAATTATCAAGACCCAAGTGGGAAGGTTCAAGGGCCTTTTTCTATGTTGCAGCTTTACAAGTGGAATGTAAGTGGTGGTTTCCCTCCAGATCTCAAAATATGGAGGATAGGTGAGGAACAGGATAACTCTATATTGTTAACCGATGCACTAAGTGGGAAGTGTTCCAAAAATGTGTCATTGCCATTCAACAACCAATTGCTCTCTCTAGGGGTCAGTGTTACATCGGATAATAAAGATAATAGTCAGGATGCTGGGAAGAATGTAGTGAAGAATGGAATTTCTGCAGATGGGCAAATTATTGAACAGAGCAAGGAACAAAAAGTGGATAATACCTCTACCCAGTCTGATGGTAAGGATGAGCCTGTTAGGAGCAATGGATGGCTTGGGCCGCTGCATTTATACCCTTCACCATTGAATGAAAATGCTTCTGATAAATCAAGGAAAGGTCATGGGATTGTGCGAAACTCCCAAGATAATGGAAATAATGGCTCAAACAGGACATTGGATGGGCAGAGTAATAGTGGGCAAAGTTATCAGAAGCCATCAGATAGTGAAGAGAATTCGGGGCAATCTTCTGGACAGACCTGGAGACACCCTATTGTTAATAGCTCTTCTGATTGCTTGGTTACTTCCTCAGCTCATGTTTCTGGTACAAAAACATCACCACATAAGCTGGGATTTGATTTGCATGATCCTCCTTCCCCTCCAGCATGTAATACATCATCTGGACAGACCTGGAGACACCCTAATGTTAATAGCTCTTCCAATTGCTTGGTTACCACGTCAGCTCATGTTTCTGGTACAAAGACATCGCCACATAAGCTGGGATTTGATTTGCATAATCCTCCTTCCCCTCCAGCATGTAATACATCATCTGGACAGACCTGGAGTCACCCTAATGTAAATAGTTCTTCCGATTGCTTGGTTAACGCACCAGCTCATGTTTCTGGTACAAAAACATCACCGCATAAGCTGGGCTTTGATTTGCATAATCCTCCTTCCCCTCCAGCTTGTAATACATCTTCTGGACAGACCTGGAGACTCCTTGATATAAATAGTTCTTCCAATTGTTTAGTTACCCCATCAACTCATGTTTCCGGTACCAAAACATCACCGCATAAGCTTGGATTTGATTTGCATAATCCTCCTTCCCCTCCAACATGTAATACATCTACATGGCAGGCAATCATTGGTGAGCCCAATGATTTTGATGAATCAGTTTCAGATCTGTTGGCAGAAGTGGAAGCAATGGAGTCACTTGGTGGCTTGGAATCTCCCACTTCAATCATGAAATGTGGTGATGACCTGACTGAAGGTTCTAAAAATGATTGTCTCAGCTTTGTTGCAGACCTTGGCCCAATGCTTGATGCAGGTAAAGGTGATGCACTGAGCTCGACTGGAGATTTAAACTTACCATCTCAACCGACAGCTGCAGAGGAACCATTACGGCAAGCAGATGTACACCACCATCATCAAAGAATTTCTGCGGAGCATTCTTCAAGAAGTTCTAAAGTTGAGGTGGGTACAAAGAGCGCAAGCGTTTCAGGTAATCAATGGGATTCAGGCTCAGAAAATTCACCTGTTGTTCCGTCTCCGGCAACCTTGGGCCTTGCTATAGACACCACTTGGAGACTTGGGCTAGACAGTACACCCTTGGGATGGAGTGGAATAGATCAAGCAAATGCAAATGTGGGTTGGGGAGTAGGACAAACAGCAGTGCAGGAAACCAGGAGCTCAAGTTCATACACTTCTGTAGTAACTCCGGGTTTTGGAGATAGCCAAACAAGATATGGCAGTGATCGTTTTTCTGTGCCCAGAGATCGTTCTCAAGGTCATGCTAGGGAATCAGGTTTTGGTAGAAGCAGAATTGCATTTAACAGGCAACCGTCGTATGGTGTTGGGAATGGAGGCTCATATAGGCCTCTGCCCAAAGGGCAGCGAGTTTGTAAATTTTATGAAAGTGGGTACTGTAAGAAAGGAGCATCCTGTGATTACTGGCACCCATGATTTTAGACTCCATTAGCACTGGTGACACTTGTTTTTTGTAATCCTTAACATATCTGAAGTTGGCTCATTCCAATTGTTGTAATTTAACCCGACAGTATTAGTCCAGTGGCATAATTTTTTTATATGGAACTACTCTTGCTTGATTTATCTGTTTTTGTGATTGCTAATTACAAGTTTGTATGCTTGCTTTTTCGTGTTCATTCTGTTTCTTCCTATATATATATATATATATATATATATATATATATATATATATATATATATAGAGAGAGAGAGAGAGAGAGAGAGAGAGAGAGAGAGAGAGAGGATCAAGTTATTCCTAAGATTAACTTTTATTTCTCATCTCTTCTTTCATTTTCTTGTAATCTAATGGTTCTAATTAGTAACTAACCCTTAAGAACTAGATTACAAGAAAATGAAGGATGAATCCATCCTTGTGTGTGTAGAGAGATAAAGCGTTAGTTTTCATACCGAATTATTACGAGTATATTCTTCACTGAGCTCTCAATTTTTATTAACGTGTTTGAATTGTGAAATCTTAATGGCACTAACAACTCAATTCTGAATGTAATTGCTTTCCAATTTAGCCTCTGCGGGAAGCAGGTGAGACAATGACATTAGAAAATAACAACAAAAAAGGAAAGCAGCTGATCAGCGTATATGGCATGACATGGTTTACTGCAGCTGTTTCTGGCTTTCCTGTTTTCTGCCCCCTCCCCTCCCCTCCCATTTCTAGTAATTGTCTCGTTGAATTTAGTGTTGTGTCTAAATTACGGTGTTATATTATCAACTACTTTTTTGTATACTTTTGTGCTTAATATCCTTTTTATTTTATTTTATTTTATGATATGCTTTTCACCAGCATATCTTTTAAGGACAATATATGTGAATGTCACAGTTCTTGCAATTACTATAAGAAGATTTTAGTAACTATTATTCTCAAAGATATGATGAAGAACTTGCTTTGTCTGAAGCTGTTGATGCGGCACTACTAGCATGGAAAAGAAAATCTTTTAAAATCTCTATGTGAAGTTTAAGGAATGCAGATGATGCGAAAAACTTTCAACTGATGATGTTCCACCAAATTTTGAAAGGTAAGTTCTTCGTTGAAGAGGGGCCAATTGAAGAGGTAATGTTCAGCTATCTGTTCTCTGTGAACTTCTCTATGCTTGTCTATCTGTTTTAACTGTAAAATATGAACAACAAAAACAGAAAAATATACTTGGGAGAATAAAGAGCTATGATGCTTTAAACGTGTGGCTCTATGCTTGTTGGCAACCTGGTTCTAAAATGGCTTCTAAAATGAATATTTGAATTGGTAATTTATTGTGATTGAGCGGCAACTTGTCATAAGTTTGAGGTGTTAATGAGATGCAAGGTTTTACTGTTTATAATACATTAACATGCTGAAAAGTTATCTTCGTTTTGGTTAATGTTTCCTATAAATTTACCTTGATTTCTGGTTTACATGTTAAGGTCCTGTATGCACATAAGTTATGATCCTAGTTTTACGTATTCATTTAGTAAACATCCTACATCTATTGGATTCACATTTTCAAGCTACGAATGAATGTTCACTCTGCAGGAGGCCATTAGCACAGTTGGTAGTTTAGCCACGGCTTTCATTAAAAAGCAATATTCAAATCGAGGAGGAACTTAGATAAAAGAAAATAAATGGGCTAAATGGAAGTGAAGTATTATTGGTACCACTGCCTTGGGTGAGTGAACCTTGATTACTACTACTGGAGGTATGAATACCTTATTATAGTTTTGTAACTGTGTTTTGAATTGTACAATTTCAAATTGATTCAAAATTTTCATTGATTTGATGTTGTGTCGAGTGGTGGTAGTTTTTCCAGCAATTGATGCAGGAGTTGGTGTTTTGGCTCCAATTTTGGGTGCCCTGATCCCTGTAATTAGAGGAAGTGGATTTGCCTTGTGCTGCTGCAGGAATTTTGTGCATTATATGGTGTTTATATGTGTGATAAGATTTGCTTGAAATTAAATAGCTTTGTGAAATTCCCGTGTTAAAAGATATTGTTTAATCCGTGATATTGTATACAAATAACTTGTTATAATCCGTGAGTATTTGGTAATGGGAATAATAATTTAAGGTAAGTTTTTTTCCAAAAAAATTTAAAACAATTTACTGCAGTCTAGAATTATTCGGTTTTAAACAATTCAGTTTATATAAAAACGATGCAATTTGGTTTTCTTAAATTGTAAAAACGATTGAACTCAATTCAAGTCAACTTTATTTTCAATTTGGAACATTTTTCTTTTATAGTTTGGATAAGTTCAAAATTTTTTTCCCGGCCCTAACCGATATACTGTCTTGGCTAAATTTGTTGATTAGCAAGGTCCATCCTTACAGGAATTGCTTGAATAACATGAGTTGATAAACTACCAGCCAAGCTGCAAAAGGAACTCTTTAGCCATGCCTTTTAATACTTTTTGTATTCTGAATGTCTTGAAGATGGTACAATTAGTAACATTCCTTTTCTAGGTGATGATGTATTTTTTGTATTGATTCTTTCGGATCTCACCAACTTTTGGAGCTGGACTTACTAGATGCAAAACGACTAGGAGAGTCTGAATTTAAAGCTATTGGAAAGAACAATAGCCAATGCGTAGATTTTTACTGATTTCATATCCCTACTTTCAGGGAACATTATTTTTACTCGGTTGAGTTCTGATGCATGTGCACGGGAACGCTCTTGTTTGGATATTACCTAACATTTTGTGCACTGTCAAATTCTACTTTTTTGCTTAGTTTATTGTTTCAAATTAGATTTTAATAGACTCCTGCTTGCGGAAAAAATTTACCCTTGTCATCCCCCTTGTATGTTGGAGGAGGAACACTCTTTTGGTAAATCATTATTTGGGTATAATGAGTTGATGCAATTGTGAATATTTTCCTTGAATACAATTTTCATTGGCCAGGAAGGTAATTTTTTCATTGGAAAATTTCTTTATCATGTTATAAACTGGTAACATATGTTGTCATTGTTGGTGTAGTTTGCATTGGGAATTGCCATGGAGCGGAGGAAGCAAGGGCAAGCAATGATGATGGCTGAGTTCTCTTTTAACTGCAACCCTTTTGGTATACAGCACGCGGGCAATTGCTATCAATATGTATTTACTTTTATCCCTTTACCATATAGAGATTGCATGCTGTGAGGAAAGCCAATTCCAGGGATTTTATTGTTTTTTATGGGTTCCACTCTATGATTTTTTTACTTTTTTGTTTGGAACAACTTCCTATTTGCAGCCAAACGATCTGGATTCTCCCAACTTTCTGAAAATTCAAACCACTATTATGGGAAGGAAAATACTAGACATACACTAAATTTTCTTCCATCTCACTTCTTTTTCTATCACATTACATCACATGTGTTGCTTTATCTTTTTACCTTTCTTTTTCTTTCTATTCCCCTTTACATTTTGGACTGCACGTTTATCATTGCTCTTAATTATGGTAAAGTTTGAATTTTTTGGATCAGAAACCATTGTCCGAGGAAGAAAAATATTGTTAGTTATCTGAAAAGAAGTGTAAATTTACATGGCAAAACACAATATCCAGAATGCACCATCATCATAACTGCAATATTGCTATTTTTTGTCTACTGATAAGGAAACTAAAGTACAGACCAGCAATCTCTTCGTGATATTACAAATAGACTTAACCATTACATTAGTAGGTGACTGTGAAAACAAAATGACACTCAGTATACCTGCGCTGCTAAATTGTCGCTTTCTGATATAAACATCAAATTTTCCTGAGTAAAATGATGACTTTTTACATCGGATCTAATCAACAAATATACTTAGTTTGTGGGACTTAGAATCAATTATCAGTTGGGAGTATCAGGGCAGGTTTTCAACTTGGTGGTATTATTTAAGTTAAAGTCTCAATTGTGATCAAAATTTGCGTCAGTATGCAAAATTCTTGGTTTGATTTGCTTTATTTTTATTTGGATAACGATTTTAACATTGTTTTACAATAACGATTTTCACGTTTTTGACTTAAACAGTTATCAAGACCAGTAAATAAAACTCTCCTAACACATAAAAATAATCAAGTATTATAGACTTGAAATCCTTTAAGACGGCATGAAATGTAATTTACATTAAAAAATTAGATGGAAACCTAAATGACTTGAAAGAAAAAATTTGAAGAAAAGTAAAGTATAGCTGCGTAAAAATGTAAAAAGAAAAAAAATTGAAATAAAGTGCAATGAATAAAAAAAAGTGCAGAATTGTTTTTATAAACGCAATTTTGTTGAAATAGGAAGTAGAATACAAGGTATACTTACCACGAAAATAGTCCAAGAATTATGCAGTAAGCATCATGCTTTAAAGATAAAAGCAATTAAAAACGAAAATTAAATGAAAAATGAGTGCCAATTACTGAAAGTAAATAAATTGAAAAATGGAAACAAGAAAGAGTAGAAGAAGAAAAATTAAAATGAATATTAAACTTGAAAAGCAAATCAAACAAAAGTAAAGAATAATAACAAATGGCAAGAATGAAAAATAATTGCTTTAAAAATAATATGCATGTATCACTTATAGAATCAGTTGTTACCACATTTGGCACGGTAAACGCAACAAGGTATATTCCAGTGTTTTTAACTAAAGAAATGGTCACAGGTTTTTTTAGTTATAATCTTTGTTTAGGATTTACTATATAAGAATTATGTTTTTCATTTGTATTGATCCTTGTGAGTTCGATAAACATCACTCACTGTCAATGACATGTAATTTTCAACGTGTTTGAGTCAAATTCTTCAGTACTTTTAGTGTTTTTATTCACTTGTCATTGTCATCTAGTCTTCTTGAAACCAACATTTCTCAAAATTCTTGACATCTCAACCTCTCTTAACTTACACTTTCTTTTACAAATTTAAACCATTAACTTTCCTTTATATTCAAATTTAGGTCTAATTGAAAATTGGTGTTTCAACACTTGGGAAAAATTACAAGTGGATTCATCAATAACACCATATACAAGAATCACTTGTAAAATGTAAAACATTGTTTTTAAATGCCAAATTGCTCGCAATCACGTAATCAATTAAAAAGCTACCAAGTCTAGTTACTACACTAATAACATCAAAGTTTTATCTTACAAGATCAGGTTGATCATATAGATCGTAAGATGTTTATTAATTTATTTGACCTTGTGTTTAGCTTTGAATGTTATGCGTTGAGCTTCGTGTTTATTAATTTGTAAATGTTTTGAAGTTATAAGTGAGTGGTTGAATTTTTAAAACATTGGATGAAATATAATGCAAGGAAAATCATACAATTGGAAAGAGATAAAAATGTGGCTTTGACTTATATCCACCAATGTGTTCTGATTTGAGAGTTGAATTTTAGAAAAGGAAGCAAAAGTGGATATTGGAGAGAAAAAGCAAAAGGGCTTTGTGACTTTCTTCACAATAAGAAATGAAATCACTGGGACCAATCTGAATACTAAGTAAATGTTTACCTAACTCAATTCCAACGGATAACAAATTGCTTGCACTTAATGTCAGAATTGAAAATACATACATACGTGTATATATATATATATATATATATATATATATATATATATATATATATATATATATATATATATATATATATATATATATAAAATATTA